>Ga0335075_10001776_pt1 | contig 35147 bp, 24 predicted proteins | sample Lox_Sample_24_FD_206723 | JGI IMG/M metagenome (GOLD analysis project Ga0335075, IMG submission 206723) | Soil microbial communities from Loxahatchee National Wildlife Refuge, Florida, United States - Lox_Sample_2.4 | ecosystem: Environmental > Terrestrial > Soil > Wetlands | place: USA...
GCCGGTGTAGGGCTATACCGGGAAACCGGATGCGCAACCGTCCAATTCCTCGCCTGTATTGTTGGAGTGATTGGCATCACATTACTTCTCTATCGCAATTGTTGGCACCTCGAGCAGTTAGAGCATCTTGAGGCCTTGTAGTATCAGAAGATGGTTCGAGGCTTCAGCCGCTTCTTCAAGGTTGTATTTTTCTGTACTTTCCGCTGCTAGAGCCATCACTCTTGCTTTGCAATTTCGATCTAAAAATCCGTATTTAAGACCCTCCAGCAAGTTAGAAATATGCTGACCTCTACGTAGTGGCCAACGATACAATGCTAACCTTGAAGACTGTCGGATATTAGTTCTCAACATTTACTGCACCGGCCGTCTTAGAACATCAATTCCAACCCTATGGTTTGAATCTAGCCAAGCTCATGGAATTACAGACTTTCTGGGAGTCGGAGTGCAAACTTATCTCTCTACCAATCATGGTCGGCAGTCATGCTCCTATGATCGTGTTAGCTTTGGATGACCGGAGAGGGCTTCCAAAGACCTTAAGAATTAATGTATTGGTCAAGCACGCTGAAAGTGCTTGGCCGTCAGAATGAGCCGTACGTTGGTATTGGTTGGGGTGGTGATGGCGAAGATGTTTTAGTCATGCGCTGGAGTCGCCATCGACCACTAAAGGTGTAATTTTATGGACACGAGTCCTGACGGGATTGAATGGATGGTCGCTGCCAGAGAGCACAGCTGGGATGAGACCCAGATGCTTGAATACCGGCAGCAGGATCTGACGAGCAGGATTTCTCTTTCACGCATAATCTTAGCTCTAGGTATCTCTGGTAAGTCAAAATGAACTTGGAATACGATCGAGTATTGATGCGATCCTTCCAGGGGACTTATGCCTATATTTGTCCCATCTAACTCCACAGAGTACTTCGGCAAAACGCTCTGTGCTCGTCATCATGCACAAGGTCTCAAAGAATATCTTTGGTAAGTAGGACATATGTCCTCCCCGACTTCAATTGAAACTTACTATCACAGGGCTTTCCAATACTACGCGCTCCTTAAATTGTGAGCCTGAAGCAGCGTATCCACTTACCTTACAGAAACTGTTGTCCCTTCCTCCATACCTGTCTACTCAGTCACGACCAACAATTCCAACACGGCATCTGATGAATATGGCTTAGGTCTGAAAATCAACATGGTAGAGCATGTTGCAGGCGGTAAGAATAAGGTCAAAGGCTGGGTATGGTGTACAAATAGTGATTGCGGTTACCAAGGCCAAGTGAACTGCGGATGCTCTTATGACGTTGGAGATCTGATAGAGCAGGCTTCAGCTTAGAAATGTCAGGCTCGTGATTTGTCATTTGACTAGGAGTGGATTCTGACCGATAGTACCCATCCTGTGTTTAGGACTATAGTGTACTACCTATTTCTGTATCTTTGCCTTCCAGCAACCGAAATGAGTGGATAGATCCCACCCTATCTTTATGCGGATCTAAATAGCTTACCCCATTATTACCTAGCTCAAGGTTGGGTTGGGCTGTGCGTGATCTCATGTTTCTGAAAGTTAAGACTCTACAGAGTAAGTGCCACACAATACTTCGGTCTTACGAAAAGATCATCTTCATATGTAAAAAATCAACTGCACAACCGCTCGATGCACGAGGTATCGCCCACGGCATGAACACTTCAAAGACACTCCTCCTAACAAAAAGCCTTTGAGAAGAGAATAAGTCCGATTACGGGGTAATGAGGTATTTCTCATGTCCTAGCCCTGTAGAAAGAGACACGAGACCAGCAAAGATTGTAAGACGTTAGAGCGTGTATGCAGCTAAATTCTGGTGCCATACCGCGCCTATCTCGGATAGTTGTGGCCTGACCGGTCGGAGAAGGCTGAAAGAAGGGTTCGTTGGTGGAGGCAAAAAAAAAAGGCCAACAGCGGTTTATTTCGTGTGGACCCCCATCTGAATCTGTCCCGGTGCATCCTCCCTGCAGTCGCGGTGCGAAGAGCATGCCTGTTCTGATTCGACCATCGTAATCTACCGGGGTCTGGTCAACCCGACAGACCCCGTCTGGATCAATGCAGTTGTTTGTTGCAGCATCAGATGGGCAAAGTTTGGCATACACCGCCATGCATTGTGGGAGACAGCAGTCCGCGTGCTCTGCTATTAGTTAATTTCTAGAGACATCACCTGTTTCAATCACAGCTGTTATTATCTTACGTCGCCGCTCTTGTGTGGAGCTATTTTATGTATACATATTGCTCAGCAGTGAAGAACTCCAAGCATCAGCCACCATTCAACAAAATAGTGGGGTCAAAAGCGCCTAACTCAGCTAGTTCAGAGCCCGTGAGCTTGAGCGTCTGCCACTGATGCAATCAATTTGCTATCTTCACGTGCAAGTTAAGCTTCCCAGCAAAACGCCAGGAAAAAGCAGACTTCACATAATGAGGACCGCCCGTTGAGGAATTCTACGTCCATTGTACCCGCTCATGACTGAAATGTCCTGGCCGCGTTCCTCCACCTCACCTTCGACCCTTCGCTTTCACTCGCAGGGTGGGGTTTCGCTGGCTGCCAAAAGGTACCTAGGTACTTCATAATTGTCCCGTTATTAAACGGTAACCCATTCCAACATTGCCGACACGTCTCGAGTTTCTTGACTTGCGACCCAAGGAAACGCGCGCAAATTACACTATTGCGCCGCCTTGCAGGGAATCTAAAGGATCAAAAATCTGCAACCAAGACGATCCGACTGCATAAAAAACCGCACAAAATTCAGCCGGAATCTGCCAAAGCAAGGGTTGAAAACAGCAGCGGGGACCGGCGGCCTTGTCCAACGCCAACACCAAACCTCATCGCTAAATTCTTCGTGTGTCCAAAAGTTCTCTGAAGACACGATCCTCGTGGCCGCCAATTATGCTCGAGTTACATGGGCTTGAACAAAATGGTAAGTTCTCTCTCAGAAAATGCACTTGCCCGTCGCGGTTGCATTGTAGGGGGTTTTGAGAGGGAAGTCCCGCGAATGACGGCATCGACATGGACGTGTCTTACAGAGCCTTGGTAGCGAAGAGTTTGAGTCCAGAATGCCAAAACACCGTCAACTTCTGTTCGCAGCTGACAAGATGACTTGCCAGGCGACGAAAAGCTTCTACAGTCCGGTGAGCGCGGACGGCGTAGCCCCTCTTCTCCACGACCGGCCGATTTGCAGATTCCGAAGAACCGAAGTACTGGAAATCTGCTCATGCGGAACTCGAGAAACATGGAGAGGCCGAGAATTCGATTCTCTTTCGATGGTGGGCTGGGAGGAGCAGACCTTGAAGCCTTATCAATGTCAGTCAGCCTGTTAATTCGTCACATTTCTGCTAGTGACTCACGTTTCATCTTCTGTTGGTACCTGACAATGGAAAATCACTGACAGTACATCTGTCAGGTCCCCCGTTATGACAGAGCATGAGCACGGTCTTGGGGCGTCTGGCCTTCGACGAATACGGCAGCAACCACCCCTTCGAGCCCCGACCCTACCTCCTTCCGTATGTTCGTCTCGAGCCACATCGATCGCGCCTCGTTCGAATTCTATGAGCCTCACCCTCCCGGGCTCTCGGAAAAGCTCTTCTGGTGCCTTATCTCCAGGACCCGCCTCGCCGACACTATTCACTGAAGATCTAACTCGATTCCCATCCGAATCATTACATTCATTCTCCTTCGCACATCAGTCGGAAGAATTCATACATAATCGCCAGAATGTTCTCAAGAGATCTATAGAATTCATGAAAGATCGGTTAGGATGGGCGGCTTCAAGTGCAGGCATCGCAAGTGCGCAAGCACGCGTTTCTGGCGATCAAGATATGCAGAGCATGTTGGAACTCCTGACAAGGGCGAAGTTAGTGGGGCCAGAAGGAGTGAGTGGGCATGGACTCGGCCTCCTCCAAGGCCCTATGACAGGACCTGCACACATTGATGGAGAGAATATCTTCGACAAAAGTTTCTTCTCACGTTCTGAATCACCTGAGTTATACTCAACGCCTACAAGCCCTAACTCTTCATACCAAAGGCCCATGGAACTACCAACAAAGGTAGTTGCGGAAGCTACAGAAGAACCTACACAAAGAAAGGATCTCGGAGTGAGGATGCCTACGAAGCCTGATGGTGGTTCTGAAGTATCTTCGAGAACGCCAACAGATGAAAGCAGAACAACGGCGAAAACATCACCTCCACAGACAAGGAGACAAAGTTTGAAGCGAACATATACAGATACGGAACCGTTGACATTGCAGAATAAGCTCATGGACGCTATGGCTCAACCGTATGCCACAGGTGAATCAGGCTACAGTACTCATTTATTGTCGCCAACAACTTCGCATTTCACGGGACCATCATCGTTCGGAGTTACAGGCCCTCACCCTATCGGACCAGCTGTGCATGGACACGCAAGCCGATGGGCTCCTGCTGCTCAAGCCATCTTCACGACAGAATCAAAGAAGCCGTGGACCATTTTGGCCGCTAATGACCTTGCATGTCTTGTATTCGGCGTCACAAAGGCGGAGGTAAGAAGAATGGGTATACTGGAAGTCGTGAGAGAAGAAAGAAGGGGATGGCTGGAAGAGAAACTTGGTGAACCGAGTTCTGAAGGAGAGCCGGAAACTCGACCATCCCCGCCAAGCCAGAGCCAACATGGAAGCCCAGTCTCCTCAACATCATACCTCGTTAATAAAGGTGGCCTCACTGCGTCGCTTCTGAGTAAGCCCTCATCAAGGTCAACTACCCCTACACCTAGGAGAGCACAAACCGATGACGGCGCTGGATCCACTCTCGCTGCAAGTAAAAATGGGGTTAAGGCTGGCCCGCACCATACTAGTAACAAATCTCGGGGGGTCCTCCTTTGTGGTGATGTTGTTCCAATACAAAAACGAAATGGCTGTACTGGCTCCGCAAGTCTTTGGGTTAAAGAGAAACGGGGTGGGCTCATCTGGGTCCTAGAAGAGATCCATGAGGATGTCGCCTATATTTCTGTTGATGATGATGGTATCGTAACGAAGGCCACAGGATCCACAGAGCCGATCTGGGGGGAGAACCTATGCAAGGCCGGCACAGATATTGGCAGACTTATTCCACGCATACCACGACAAGGCATTGATCCTAGAACTGGGGAAATTGACTACGCTGAAGTTGCGAAACGAACGTATTTCACAGCTCGCAACGTGAATGGTATCAATATACCAGCAGCGGTGGAAAAGGTTGCTGGCTCTACTGACTTACGAGTATCCAGCTTTCCACACATTGCGGGTATCCTTGTCCTAAATTCAAGAAACCTAGAGATTACTAGCTCCAATTCCGTCTTCTCGGCTGCACTGTTCGGACAACAGCGCCCCGATGGCCTTCTTATCACTGATTTGATTCCCGGATTTGATCGTATGGTTCGCATTCTCACTGAAGAAGATGGAATTCATCTTGTCGATGGCATTGTTATTCCCGAGCATAGCTTCCGTCGTGCCAGGGCGTTTTTGGCATTGCGTGATGGGAAAGCTGATGTAGCATCTTACTTCTTACGACCTGATGGCCTACCCGCGAAGCACAGAGATGGTTCAGAGATCAAGATCGATGTTCAGATGCGCGTGGTGAAGAGCGATAAGCATACGCCAACCCATGACGAGAACGTTATAATTGAAGAAGATGATACAAGTGGAGTGAAGAGCTCATCATCGTCCGAAGTCGTCTACGCGTTGTGGATCACGTATTCAAGAAACTTGCATGCTTCTCATCACGACCACAACTCGGAAACTCCACAAATCTCAGGACCGGTTACTCCTCTACATCAGCCTTCTCCAGGGCAGACACAAGTAGCTTCTCCGATGGACATGGACTCAGACGAGCCTAAGAAGGAAACTTCACATGCGTCTATCCTCACAAAGCAATTGAAGGAAGCTGCCATGAAGACTGCCTCTAAACTCACTGGACGTGACTTCACTTCTTCAAAGGAAAAGGAAGAGCCGAAACCACCACCTGAGATTGTGGAGCCTGTTCACAAAAAGACAATTGATGACTTTGTGGTCCTGGAGGAGATGGGCCAGGGAGCTTACGGCCAAGTCAAGCTAGCCCGATATAAGAAAACAGGCAGCAAAGTCGTGTTGAAATATGTCACAAAGCGTCGGATCTTGGTAGACACCTGGACTCGAGATCGACGTTTGGGAACCGTGCCTTTGGAGATTCACGTACTCGACTACCTTCGTCGCGACGGACTCAAACATCCCAATATCGTCGAGATGGCTGACTTCTTCGAGGATGACGTCAATTACTACATCGAAATGGTCCCCCATGGCCTGCCTGGCATGGATCTTTTCGACTATATTGAACTGCGCGTCAATATGGAAGAAGCTGAATGCAAAAGCATTTTCCGTCAAGTAACTAAGGCAATCCATCATCTACACACCAAATGTCTTGTTGTGCATCGGGACATCAAGGACGAGAATGTGGTCCTTGATGGCGAAGGGAACATCAAGCTCATTGATTTTGGAAGCGCTGCGTACCTCAAGAATGGACCCTTTGACGTGTTCGTTGGCACCATTGGTCAGTACCCAGCTCTCGCTCGCAGTTTTCTCCACTGCCTATCTAAAGTTCCTTCCACGATTCAAAAGCAATACTAACTCTCTCCCAGATTACGCAGCCCCTGAAGTCCTAGCTGGAAAGCCATATCGCGGTAAAGAACAAGACGTCTGGGCTCTCGGCATCTTGCTATATACCATCATTTACAAAGAAAATCCGTTCTACAGCATCGACGAGATTATGGACCGAGACCTCCGTGTACCATACATAATGAGCGAAGACAGCATTGATCTGATCCGCGCAATGCTCAATCGAGATGTGGATAGCAGGATTGACATCGAAGGCGTACTCGAGCATCCTTGGTTCACGGAGGATGAGGTGGAGGATGATTGAGGGCTATTGAGGCGAGAAATTTTGCGTTTAAGAGAAGTAGCGAGTGGGGAGAAGCGGCGGAGTAAGGTGGGCAGCGATCCTGATTAGCAATCATGGGGCTATGTGGGTCGGCAATTTGTCATGGGCCATCTGACGGGAATATAAGAGGCCAGAAGCACCAGGCTGCACTTGGCTGGGATGGGATGGGATGGGAAGAAGAAGCAACAACAAAAACGATATAATCTGATGTCATGAAAAGCGCGCAAGTGCATGATGGATGATATGATACCCACAATGGGGGAGCGCTGGTTAACATCACTGCCTTGAGAAACGCCTTGTTTGCAATGGGCTAGAGAATGGGCTAGGGTATATAAGCATATCTTTCCTAGACAGAGCATCTTTTTCCTGTATACTGAGTGTAAATTGTAGATGGAACAATCGATAAATGCGATTGGTGTAGGAGATGTCTTTTTGTATGATATGTATAATCAATGTTGTATAGCATATGTGTGTTGTGAGTAATGGTGTTGCGAGCTGGACTTGATGTAAAGGTCAGATCTGGAGCACGAGACACTGTTCAATAAGGAGACCTTTTCTGACACCGCAGAGAATCAGCATCAGCGAGGTCACTGTATTACCGCGGAGGGGCTTTTTCCTCGCCCGCCATTAGGCTCTCTCTCCTCCCTGGTCGCCAATATGGTAAGCTTAAACCTATGTCTATTAGGCTGGGATCAGTGCTGTGTTCTGATAAATGCTTTTGCTATGGGACAATTTGGGCTTATCCTAAAGGAACCTTCAGCCACTTGTTGGAACTTGTAAATAGCTTTGAAGATACCACTAGGTGACAAGCATTCGGATTTCGTCACAGAAATACTAGATCCTTCGAAGTCATTCGAAGAGCCGCGGAACATTCCCAAGCTTTTGTGTTGCCTGCACAGAGGCCCACTTGTGACTGGATAAGATGACGCAAACCCGTCGCCGTATCTTTGACGGTTCGTTTCTTCTCGTGATTCCCGGTTCCAACTCTCGAAAGGTAGCATAAATATAAATGGCATCCAAAAGCCGTACTATCGTGCTCTGCAATACTCCGAAGACCTTGGTGTCACCTGTTGGTCCTGGATCTGGTTTTTCTCAGAGTCTTGATTAATCAGGTGGCATATCCAGACGGAATTTCTGGCGTAGAAATAAGAAGTCTCTATCACCGGAAAGTAATTCGCGGCTTTTGTTCAATTGGCATAGTTAAGACTCCGAATACAACTTCCAATGGCCGGGGGTTAGAAATGGACCAAATAGCGAACTGCAGGCAGGGAAAAGTCTGTGATAAATAAAAGTGTCGCAGCTAGAGAAAGGACAAAAGATATCTCTGGTACGAGTGGAAGAAAAGTCGTTTCTATATCTTGCTTTTCTTCTTGCAAGGTTTCTAGAACTGTTGCCTCTAGGACACTGCCGACATAAACAAACCACTCTCAAATTCGCTTTGATATGCTGAGTATAATACTAAAAGGGGGAGGAAGTCAGGTCACATTTTGTTATAGATCTTATCGTGCAAGGGATATCTCGAGCCTTCCACTCAAGGATTGAATCGTACTGGCTACCACAACCCTGGTAGGCAGGTCATGGATGCTCATGACAGCCAGTGCATGACGTGAGAAACATAATTTACTAAGCATTTTCATCTTACTTTAGAAGAAATATGGCCTTGCGCAGTTCATTTTGATTAATTTAATTGCGCAAGGGTACAATTTGGCATATTTTTTTTATGTTTTGTATCACAATTCTTCTGTTCTTGATGAGTTGCGGTCGTCGGCGCTGAGGGGCGAGGCTGAAGACGAGCTAGCCGAGCGCATCTACCCTAACATAAGCGCAACAACACTATTCAGCCTTGGGCGCGCGTGTACCGCATCCAAATCTAAAAGCCTCATTGACATGACCGAGGTCGACCTCAACTCCCCTCGGCTGCGATGACAACTGCATATTCCCGAGCTTCTTCTCATCCTCTCCAACCTCGCCCTAAAGCTGTCGCAACCTCCACCACATCCTCACAGCTCGCATCCAGCTCGCAAACACCTACATCTATCCCAAGCACACCGTTACGGCCGAATGTACATCAACATCCTTCATACTATCTATCCGACAGAGCGACGACATACCTCATCCGCCGCACCTTGTGCCCCCATATTGCAGACAAGAATGCACCAATTTCTGATTTGCTGCCACCCCTCACGAGTAGCAACGATGTGGATCTACAACTCTATGCCTTCATCGCGATCATAATCCGGGAATTTGTGTATACGTGGTATGCCAAGATCACACCTGATCAGACATTTGTGGAGGAGGCGGTAAAGATCATTGCGCATTGCACGAGAGGATTGGAGCAAAGGCTCCGGAAGGTGGATTTGGAAGCTTTGATCTTTGATGAGTTGCCGGAATTGCTTGATACGCACGTAAGAGGTAAGATTCAAATAGAGATATATGCGGGGTATCTAGATCACTCTGGAAGTACAGCTGATCATTTGACTGTAGCATATCGGATTGCGTACAATCCTATTCATCATGATCCTCTGGAACCTGAGCCTAGACTCATATATCATTCGCTCTGGCCTTCTCCTGCCCTGTCTCCGGTACCGGGCAGGAATGATCCTGCTTCAGTTCTGATTCAGAAGGAAAATGAGGCCGCGTATCGACAGTTACTAGTGGAGGGCGTTCTTGCTATCCTGCTGCCTACAGAGGATTTTGAAAATGATTGTTTAACCTCGCTCGTTGGCCAGATAATCTCGGAGATGATACTCGGTAATGGTATTGGGGAGAAAGCTTGCGAGCCTTGGCTGTTATGGGAAGGCATCACGAAGATGGCTGAGGTCATTCAAGCCAAGCTGCCTGGATCAAAAGCTCAAGAGAGAATTAACAAATCAGTTGAGAATACAAGCCGGGCCGACCCATCCTCAGCTGGTGCTGTCAAGAACAATAGCTTCCAGTGGTCTCTCCAAAAAGCATTTTGGCTGGTCATCCAATACGGATTTTTCGCGTTTACCACGGTAAGGTTTATAATTGTTACGATTGGAACGTCATCTTCACTGCCTTTACGATTACCTCTCAACAAAAAGGTGCCTGGAACTGGGCCAGTTGTAGAAGGTTTGCAACCGCCATCTTCAAATATTACAAATTCCTCTGGAAATCAAAGTGGACCTATCAAAATTCCGATGTTAACAATGAAAATCTGGACCTGTGCGTCGAGCCTGCTCGATCTGGACGTCCGCATGCCCTGGCTGAAAGCCACATTATCGATGCTGCAATGGTTCGCTCTCCAGGGGCCAGGCAAATTGGGTTACACGGATGGCATGATCGATAAGTATGTTTCTCAATCCCTACCCTTTTCTTAATGCGATAAAGCCTTCGGCATTAATTATGTCACGCCGCATGAGATTTCAGTCACTTGACCTGAATGCTCCCCAGTCATCTTGCAGAACGGCATATGTTTCACATCTGTTGTGCAAGGATGCGCAGGAGCAATGATCCTAGTTATCGTCGTGCATGACACCTGCAAGTTAGCGAATGTGTGTGCGGTGCGGAAGTCTGTCTCGCTACTCGATTCGCAGAACTGCGACCCATTGCGACCTGCGGTACAACAAGCCCAAATCACTACAAGGGGCAACTGCATGGCCTCGGATCATACGATGCAATATTTGGTCCTTGTCGGCATAAGCATCCCTTCTGCAACCCATGATCTTCAAAGCCAAGGGCTGGTTAGATCTGTTGTGTTCAAGCCTTACGGCATCATTCTTTAAGCGCCCGGGCGCTGTGTTATGCTGGGGTCTCTTATCCGGCTGCAGCCCATGGCATCGCCTCGCACCGCTCCCGCGCACATCTCAACGAAGTCTTCCCGTCCACTAGTTTGTGTCTCCGCCTTGCCTTCGCAATCTTGTTGAATCGATTTGCATTCCGCATTGTAGCCTTCAACGCCTAAGCCACCGCTGATCAGTACTACACGGGGCGAGGGCACAGACACCTGAGCTGATCTCTTTTCTATTTTCTATGATGTTTTGGGTCGTTCTTGCAGATTCGATATTTGAGGCGACGAGGCTCTGAAATTGTGTGGCTGACTCTTGCCCAACTTGCTGCAGATTGCTCTCTTATGCGGTCCACACGCACGTGCTGGATCCGGCTCTGCTCCCCACTCTGCTACGCACAGCCCGCTCTGCGCTCTTCCCCCAGAACGCCCCAGGCCCCGCACGCCGCACACCCTTACCGGAGGAGCAGCTACTGATACGACGTAGATGTGCTGAAACGATCCTTTCGCTCATCCCAGTCAGGGTGCAGGAGATTTACTTAGGGCCTGACTCGGATCGTAGGCGTAGGGAGGCCGAAGACGTGTTAAACGTTTTAAGCGACCCATACTGCAATAGGCATCTCCTGTATGGCGTAGTGGAGTTACTGATAGTTAGATTGATGCCTGAACTAGCGGAGAAAGGGGTCATCGAGCTCTCCGATGAACGATTGAGTTAATTACGCACGTAGTTAGGCATTGACAATTTCGGGTGTAAAATTACTAATACAACATGTCACTTTGCATGATTAATCACGTCTCTCCTTTTGAGGGGAAGCAACAGAGTTCAAAGGAGCCACCCGAAACTGAGAAGGGGCCGCCTGCATTGATTAGACCACCATTCCAACTACCTGAATCTCGGCATGAATTCCCGCAAATTCGAGCTCACACTGATGCCAGTACGAGGCCTGTCTGGTATTTACACACAATGAACAAAGTTTCGTACTTTCCAGACATCCCGAAAGCATACGCATCAATAGTAGTTTCCCCGAACCCGCCCGAGTCTCCAAATTCCTGATCCCCCTGCCCGCCCCCAAACCCCCCAAAGCCTTGATAGACGCGAAGTATATCACCAGTCAAGTTCACAAAGCAGACAGGCGTTAAACTGGGACCAAAGTGAAAATGTCATTCCAGGAAGAAAAAAAAAAATAGAAAGCAAAGCAGATAAAAAAAAAGTAGATAAAATGCGGATGCCGCGTGAGCGGGAAGATGTCTTGGGTATATGATAGATCGGTTTTTTTTCCTTTGCCCGTCCTTGCAAAAACCGGCCGTGAGGTGAGATTTGAGATGTAAAGGCGTAAAACAGGACAGAAAAAGCATAGATAAATGAACAAAGTAGAGAAGTCATAAATAGCAGGTTGAAGAGGTATGGAGGCCATTCAATCGGGGCGTATCGGTCGCCATTATACAGAAAGTGTATGAGTAAGTATATCGCAAAACTCCGTGGACTATGTAGGTTGAAGAGGTCATGTAGAGGTAGAAGTATAGGAAGATGCGGGTGAAATGGGTACGAAAGTCGTAGCAGAGCAGTGCGGAAGCACTATCTAGCTTTATGCTGTCATCGAATGCTCCATTTTCGTAACTGGCACTTCGTTCTCCTGCTCAGGGATGCGGTGCAGTCCGCCAGGAAGACGTTCCGAGTTTCCATTCGGTTGCAACTTGAGTTTTTCTGTGAGCTTCAAGACCGTCACGTAATCGTTCTGGTCTACCAGGCCTGGCGCCGAGTGGATGAAGCTAAGTAACGTATCAAGAGCCCGACGCGCATCATCTTGAGTGGGCGAGCTCGGACTTGAGCCAGAAGGAGGTGAGGAGAGACCGCTAGAGGGATGGTTTGAAGTACTGGAGGAGGGCGGATGGACCATAGAGCCATTGCTGCTGCGGTGGTGCAGTTGAGGAGAAGAGACAGCCGGCTCAATCCAAGCTGGTAGAGGGTTATCATCATGGTTTGGAGAATCCAAGGCAGACGGTGGAGCTGTAACCGGTTGGTTGTATTTCGGAGTCAACGGTTCTGACGTCTGTGGTGGTGAGATGTAAGACGGGTCGATACCCAGCATGGGGAATGTTTGGCTACGTGGTCGTTGGAAGATATTCGTGGGTGGTGGGAGACGTGAATGTTGGGATGGCATGAAGGGAGCACATGTGGTGTCTGGAGAGAATGCAAAAGGAGTCGCAGGACTAGTCGGTCCTCCAGAGAATGACGAAGGCGCAGTGTCCGTAAATCCACTGCTCAAAGAGGTCGTGCTCTGAGAGTTTGAATGTCGGTAATTATGACTAAAATCTAGATAGTCATTGAGGCCTTCCGCTTTAATACTCTCCTCGTTCTTGGAGCTAGATAAAGGTGACAGCAGTTCTGGTGATGTTGGGGATATACCATTAGGCGTGTGAGAAGCCGAAGGTCCGGCAGAGTCGGGATTGAGAGAACTGCTGGTAGAAATATTGGTTTCTGAAGCTCTTCGAAGCAATTTTCCACCGCCTATGCCATTCTTCTGCTTGAACTTCTCAAGCCAGCTTGTGCTGTTCGCCTTGACATGACTTTCGCTATTTCCGACGGTCGCTGCGAAAAATCGGGCTTTCTCCTTGATTGCAGCGTCTGTCAATGGGATGCCCTGCTTCTGCGAATTCCGTACCCAATTGGCTAAAGCTCGATCAATATCAGGGAACTTGCCCTTCGCCCGTTTCACTGGTGACAAGCTACGATCCTCAGGGAATAGGTACTTTTCCTTTTGTCTCAAGACCTTTGAGACAGTACTAAGAGTAACAGTCAGGGAACATCATCTTCAACTCTTAGTGATAGTATAGCTCACCTTCTTTCTACGCCAAACATTGCTAGTACAAAAACCATTAGCAATACTTCACGTGTAGCGGAGGAGTGGATATTCACCTCCAATCTCTGTCTGTTTTACCGCTGGATTCTCCTCATGGTACCGGCACATTCTTCTACGGTCATCATCCGTAAGAGTCTTCCGTGGGGACGGAGCGTGAATTGCGGGCAACTTTGAAGTTTTTATAGGAGCTGATACGGGTGGAATGGTTGCTGGTTGCGCCTGGTATCCCGCTGGGTTTGTCAACATGCTTGGCCATGTCGGGTGCGAGGGCATGATCAGTGGTAGTAATTGTTGATGTGTGGTATGCGGCGGCGGTGGAGCCATCCTCGAGAAGGTTGGTTCAGAAGGTAAACTATGTGGTGCTTGGTGCATGAAGCCAAAGCCTCCATATTCGTGAATTGGCGACTGATGCTGCGAGGAAGAATAGCTGTTAATCTCTACCCAGCCATCGTTGCCGTAACTCTCTCCAGAGTGGTGGTGTTGCTCTTGTTCCATTCCAATCTGACTCATCAGGGAATCATGCATATCAAAGAGGCTGTCGGTCTTCAACAGCATTTGGAAATTGGCTTTCCAGATGCGACGGTTGTCGTGTTGAAGACGGCGGCGGGTAGCTGTCGCCGGTGATTGATGCTGTTCCTGGCTAAGGCGGGATTAAGCACGGCGAGATGCATGCATGATCAGGGTTCGCGAGCTTTGGCGAAAAGGCGTCAGTGCTGAAAGTGAGTGCAGCAATATGATCTGCGTGGGAAGGAAATCGGAGAACTATGCTTGATGTATGATATGTATGTATGTATGCAACGATGAAGAGCCTGGAACCATGAACCGAAATGCAAGTCTGAGTGCCGGAGGAGGAGCAGATGTACTGCTAGATGGTACAGTCCCTAGCAGCACTACTGTAGGGCATCAAAGGAGTAGTAACTGCTTTGGCTTTACAGGGATCCATGGTCTCGCCTCGACAATCCCTAGCTTCTCCGCACATGTACTGCCTCCTAGTTTCTTCGTCTGAACAAGGACCTGCAAGTTCAGCCAGCTTGCGCGCGGGAAGTTTGTCTGTCAAAGAGTCTAGCACTCCTCTCAGCATCGTATCACAGGTAGAAGGGTCCACACAACGTCCATGGATTACGCCCATAAATCGTGAATTAGCAATGAAAGCGAACGATCCTGGACAGTCATCTATCGCAGCAGGCTTCCTCCGAATCCATTATTGTCACTATTGTATCTCCGTTCCGCTGTTATCGCCATCCGCGCTCGTCATTAGCCATGTCTCGCGGGTAGCGTCGTAGGCACGAGGCCATGACAGTGTCGACTGGGTCTGGGACTTACGAGTGCTGTATGGATTATGGATTATGGCTTCGGACTATGGGCGGCCCTCATGCCGTGACATGCAATGCCTGCCTTGCCCTGCCGTGCCGATACTCGAGGCTTGTTCAGGCTTAACACGCCCTCTTCACAAATGAGGCTTGCCGATATCGTCTGTCAGCCCACAATGGTGCCATGAAGGAACGTGGAGGCTGGGAGAAGGTTACAAGACACATCATTGGTTGCTTCACTGACCAGCGTCGCTTCGAGGGTCAAAGCTACGGCTATACTACTCAGCGGGATTGATCCCACTGGCCCAAAAAGCTGCATTTTCTCTGCGGACAATTTCGTCAACGATAATGGCTCGCCGTCGGCCAACCGTTCAGGAAGGCTTGTCAACCCTGAGCTCGATAGGCAGATCCGAGTCCGAATAATACGCTGTGTAATCCTCATTTGTCTTCCGATCTCCGAGAGCTTGCACCCGATGCAACCAGCCCTCTTTCTCATTTGCGATTTTGAGAAAGACTGTAAATGACAAAATGCAGTGGTGCCTTCGTGGTTGGGATCGTCCCTCCAACTTTGGGAAGGATGAAGCAGGGTATAGATTTAGTGTGTTCTGTTCGGGGGTAAGGCGTGAAATTTGAAGGCATCTAAAGGCATATCTTGCCTTTTTGTGGCTTTAGTCCACGAAAATAATGCCACTTGCTTAGCCTTCCGTCACCCTTATTTCGCCCAACTGAGTGGGATGAAATTGAATTCGGCTTCATTGTAAATATCAGGCTTCAACCATTCAATGAGATTTTCTGGAAATAGGACTTATCTCATCCTGGCGAAGCAGTTCAGTATGTCTCGGGGGGAACACTGATAAGTCAAAAAATGAAAAAGTCTGGCGGTTCGAGTCGGTCTGTGAAAGGTCGAAAGTCGGTGAACTGAGCCATTTTCCTGCGAATTAGGAGCGAGGATCCTTTATTTTGGAATTGATTGGCTGTGGGATTTTCGGAGGAGCTTATCCAGGCGAAAATGAGAAAATGCTCTTAAAGGATAAGCGCTGCGGGCGCCGTATTGTTTCATTGTTGATTCTTGCAGGGTTGTTGTCAAGCCTGGGATGTGTTTCGAGTCTCTTAAAAATTAAGGCTTCTCGGTTATGCAGGGCTGCGCTTTGGGAGCTGCATCTCCGCTGACTCGTGTTTTAGGTAGCAGTCCGGGTAGGGTTGGAAATTTTAATATGGGTGGCTTCATTCTTACATACGAGTCTGGATCTGATGCTGCTCTGATTCGCATGGTGGCTGATCTGGGGTAACGATTTCTGAGACCTTGAAGAGAATTGTCGTCATTGGACGGGAGGGAAAGGCTCGATGCGTCCCGCGTCTACTATTCGGCACTAGATCCTGGTTGCCAATGTCGAAGATGATTTGCTGTACACACATTGCCGACAGGCCACACAGGAAACCTCCATGACTACCAAGATATACTGAATCAAAGGGCCTTCATTGCGTTCAATTCCAGAACTTTCATACAGCCATGAACTCGAGTTGATGCGCTCCGGCGTAGGAAGAGCTCATATTCTACATAAAGTTCCTCCAACTTTCCAAGAAGCAAGATCAACGCCACGTCGTATTTATCCCACCTGAACTCCTCCAATGAATGTGCTTCTGGTAATTAAGATCATCGTTTTATGATCGTGACTAGGCTATGATGAGCATTGGAAAAAATAAAGCTTAGACGCGTAGAAACTAAGGAAACCTACTGATGTCTTCGTCGGCAAGTTCGTGACTTAGTCCTACTCGTTGAGGTTGATGCTTTACGGATTTGCCATATACAATTGCCTGCCGGAATTGCTCCACGATTGTTTTGTGAATGGCGTTACACTTGCTTATCTTAGCCACCCAACTGAGGAAGCCAGTCCGTTCTGCTAGAGCCGACTTACAAAATCTTCAACGGTGCATTTGTTGGCACGTAGCACAACTGGTTGTGTGTAATCTGGTAGCTTGCCTTTGGGCTTCGTGTACACTCGGACAAGATTAAGCTTATCCCACCTGCGGGATGTCAGGAAAAGCAGCTTCATATGGCATCAATCATAGTTGCATACATTTGCTCCATCAATTCATCAATGTTCCAGCCATGCTCTGCACTTATCGGACAAGCATTGGGTATCCGGTAAAGCAGGTCCAATTCCTCTATTGATATAGCGTCGATCTTATTCAATGCATAAATAACTGGAATGTAACTTCGACTCTTGGCCTCCAAAACGTCGATAAGGTCGTCAATAGTAGCATCACATCGTATTGCAATATCTGCTGAAGAGATCTTATATTCACTCATGACCGCTTTAATCTCGTCGTGATCGATATGCGTCAGAGGCACAGTATTGGTGATACTGATTCCTCCTTTGTCTTTCTTCTTGAACACGATATTTGGTGGCTGCTTATTGACTCGGATCCCAAAGCCTTCCAATTCGGCTTCGATGACTTTTTTGTCGGTAAGAGGCTTATTAACGTCGAGGACGATGAATATCAAGTGACACGTTTTTGCAACAGCGATAACTTGTCGACCTCGACCCTTTCCATCCTTGGCTCCTTCAATGATACCAGGTAAGTCTAACATTTGTATTTTGGCTCCGTTATATACCACTTGACCTGGTACAGTCGTTAAGGTCGTGAATTCGTAAGCCGCCGCCTCAGAGTGTTGCCCGGTCAGTTTGCTCATTAAAGTACTCTTGCCAACAGATGGAAAACCTATAAACCCAACACTGGCCACACCGGTTCTTGCAACATCAAAGCCTGCTCCACCGCCACTGCCACTGCTTGTTGGAGTTAAAAGCTCGCGTTTCAGCTTCGCGAGTTTCGCCTTTAGCTGACCCAGATGGAAAGATGTAGCTTTATTCTTTTGGGTTTTGGCCATCTAATTTGATTATTAGACTAGGTCCTTGCAGCAAAATGGTTGAAAACCTACTTCGGCCTCAATATCTTTGATCTGTGGCACGGTCATCAACATGTCTCCAGAGAAGCTTCTGCCGACATACCTTGTCCACTGTAGTCGCCATAATTGCCGATGCCTAGGCAGCTTCCTCTGAAGAATAGATAGACTTGAAGAGTGCTAATAGATGAAGGTTCCTGTTTGGGGAAGTGACGATTCGAGCGTGTTGGAAATTTATTCGGGCATCGGAATAATCGTCGCCGGCATCCGTTGCAGGGATCAGCTTGAGTTAACGCTAGATCGAAATGATTATTATTTTAAATTCTTTCAAAACAATAATCATGGCCTACCCTGCAATAGATCCAGCACATCTCTGCCGTGCATTCTTTATTTTTATAACTGTAGCTGGAATTGGGGCTGCTGCAGTACCAGGCCTACGGCAGCTTGTTTCGTATGGGCCGCGAACTATTCTAACCTCGGAAACTCCTGTTCCATCCACGGAGGTCAAGAGCAAAAACGTCACTTTTGCGGATAGGTTGGCTAAATTACAAGTTCCGCACACATGGTTTACTCATTTCTATATGGTCTCTGTAGCTTCGTCTGCTTTTTGGGCGTACCAACTAGCTACTAATGGCGTTATTTTCCGTCTCTTTGCTTCACGATATGCCTCGGACGGACAAATTGGAATGACGGCAAATCAAATTCTTATAACCTGGGCATTGATGGCTTTTCAGGGCTCCCGCAGGTTATATGAGAGTGTTACGCTCCTCAAACTTTCGTCAGCTCAGATGCCCTTGGCTTCGTACGCCTTGGGAATTGCATTTTATTTGGCGGTTGGTGTAGCTGTTTGGGCTGAAGGCATGCGTAAGTCATCAGGCGCCCCAAGCCTCACTGCGCACATTGCTGATTTTCATAGCTACTTTATTATCCAGCAGCAACCCTTTTGCACATATTGAACTATCCAAGCCGTTAGCAAAAAGCTTCGTTGCTATTCCACTCTTCTTCATAGCCTCCACCCTCCAGCACGACTCCCACATCTACCTAGCAAGTTTAAAGAAGTACACGTTGCCTGAGCGTCGCCTATTTCGATGGATACTATGCCCTCACTATACCTGTGAGTGTGCTATCTACCTTGCTCTTGCTCTTGCAGCTGCGCCGCAAGGCCAGGTACTCAATAAGACAATATCAACTGTGCTTCTGTTTACATTTGCAAATCTTGCCGTCACCTCAAATTCAACTAGGGCTTGGTACGCTCAAAAGTTTGGCGAGGAGAAGATCAAACAACGAATGAGGATGATACCATACATCTATTGAGAAACACTCGCTGGATTCCATTTCCCATGTTGCACGAAAAGGGTTGCTGTCGCGTCTTCATGGTTTATTGGAGGTTTGCCGTCCCTATATACACCAGATCTCCGCTGTCGCGTGAGCACGATTGGAGAATGTATTGATCAAGATAGGCAAATCCTAGCTGTCTAGAAGGTCACCGCCTGTCAAATATCCCAATCTTACTTCCGAGCTTTGAAACTTTGATGACGTCTCGGTAGGTGAGACTGGTGCGCGTTTGCCGTTCATTTTTCCCATGCAAAATGAGATCTGGTGATCGAAGAAGCGGCCAGTTTGCGATTGTCCCTTCACGAAGGTCCATATCTGCACCTAGGTCTGCAATACCGTGCAAATACTCGGTATATAAGTCGTCGGTTGTAATCAAGAGACTTCTAGGCTCCTGGAAAATCCTCCATCGTGGGTTAGACTCTCTCGTCCCATCCTCATTACTTCCGTAGACGTCCAGACATAGGCTCGCTCCTAGGCTGACTGTGCATACAACTGGATGGTAAGCGGGTCCATCTTTATGTGGCATGATTCCTTGCCCCGGAAGGTATTCGTTAACGAGTACATGGTTAGGTGCACGGTGTGGACTCCCAGTAAATATATTATCATCGTGATTGCCTTCTTCCTTGGATAGGGCAAGAATTCGAGGTATCACAGGGTCGACAAGCCAGTTAGGTAAAGGTGAGCCGAGGAGAGTATCCTTGGTCAAATCGCCTGGCCACGTCTGCAGACGACGATGTGTGAGCACTTTCCAGCGAGGCTTAGGAGCCGTGGCAACCTAATCGATTGCCAGTCAGTCATTCTATTCGACAGTCTGCTTTGATGTAGAGTAGGGCTGGAAATACCGACTTTATTGAGAATTATTTCTTCCTCCACTTCACTGATGAAATCAGCAATGTAGTAGGCGCTATTAGGCATAGACTTGACCTTCACATTTTCAAGGGATGTTGGCAGATTGATTAGTCCTAGATCTTGAGGAGGCATAGCAATCAAAGTGTTGTCGCACACTGGAAGTGTCTGTATACATAGGCCGTTTTTATTGCAGACAACGGAACTATAATGATCGCCACTCGAAACTGCCGTGTAGGGATAATCTGGTAGGCTGTATACAGAAGTTCTCAACAAGAGTTGCCTCCTTATAAAAAAGGCATGAAAATCTGCAGCAGGATGAGCCAATCACAGAACCGAGTGTTGAAGCCTTTAACGTCAAATCTGGGGATGACAGGCTTCACCCGCAGCAGCATAGCATCGACACGACTTCTTTTATCCTTGTTACGCACATATATACATTCTATACCAATAGTACGTTCGTACTGCATTGCGCCGGTCACTCAGAAGCGTCTGCGCGCCCAAAGGACGGCTGACAGTAGATTGGATGATCGAACAGCCTCTCCTCGATCGCCAGCATTGTCGCGCTCCCTTGAGTTCTTCCTGCCGAACATGAAGCGCGGGATATCAAGTTCATTGAGCTAGATGTTATGGATATCGTGAAAGATGCAGACGTTGCATCTGGCCTCGATAAGTCTGGTGCAGGGCTGCCTGCCGGTGTAGTAGACCGCACAACAAGCAGTACGCTGGCAGGAATCAAGTCCTCACCTCCAACATTGCCCACAAATACACAAATGGGTCCTGAAGGTGAAGAGGAGTCACCTTCGGGTGCAAAAAGTGACTCCGAAGCCGAAACGGTCGTCCTTCCTGAACCAAATGGCCATTCGCAATCTAAAGCTCGGAAGGAGATCAAGCTCGAGGACAAATTCCATGAAAGCGGTCCCCTGGATGGGATGGATATTGAAGATGCGACGAAGGATGGCGCAAATGCGGAGATACCAAGCGAGGGCGCGACTTCCAACTTGGGAAAGAGGAAACGTTCTAAGCACAGCAATGTCAATGCCAGGCAGGAAACACGCAATGGGAACTCTAGTGGGCTGAGATCCGTGCCTACATCACCTTTGGCTACGACACGCTCTTCCTTATCAAAACCGGCAGAATCCGAATCTGATATATCGAAGTCACCGTCACCAAGCGCTTCTCGGAGTACAAAACCGAAGTCTACTCGAAAAGACTCACCGCCAGATTCAGACAATGAAGCGCCATCCGCGGACGATAAGGAAAAACGTAGGACTCGGAGGAGACGAAGTTCGGGCCTTGAAGTCGCAGGCCATCAAAATCAACAAAACGTTGATCCCCAGTCAACAGCATCTCATGCTGAGAACAACTCCCGAAATCCAACTCGTTCTACTTCGCCGCGTCTGCCTGCACACAGGCGAAGCGTGTCATCGAATAGCGCCATAAACGGTCTCAGCCATAAAAAAAGAAAGCTTCCTGCGCCTCTGCGTGCGACAAGAGATCGACACTCGATAGAAGAACAGTCTGATGACGACTCATCTGTTGGTGAGTCTCCTCGCCCTCGAAGGTCCCGCACCCGAAATCTTGCGACTCCTCCAACCGGAGACTTTTCAGTAGCCAAGATGCCGCCACATAAAAAGCGTAATCCATTCGGCCGAACTGCCCTTGCGGACGCATGCGAGGATGGCGATATCATCAAGGCGAGAAGGTTACTGCAAGAGAAGCCCGAGGATCTTGATGTGGCTGATGCTGCTGGGAACACGCCGCTACAGTGCGCTAGTCTAAATGGTCACGACGATGTAGTTAAGATGCTCATCGAAGCAGAATGTAACATCCACTGTGTCAATGACCGAAAAGATTCTCCATTACTTGATGCGGTGGAGAATGGCCATCTGGAGGTGGTGAAACTACTTTTAGCGGCTGGCGTCAACCCAAAGATCCGGAATGAGGAGGGTGAGGAGCCAATCAATAAGATCGACGAGAGCTGTGAAGATGCAGAAGCAATCAGGCAAGCTCTCATAAGGGCTAGGGCGAACGTTGGACATACCCAGCCATACTTGCCTGTACAGTCCCCCCAGACGGAGAGTTACAGCTCGAGAAGTCGAAGAACCCAAAGCCATGGACGATCGACGAAAACAGGTGAACACCAGCTGTATACTTCCTACAACGTCAGCACTTTGCGGTCTGCAGCGGCAAGAGGCGATCTTCAAACGGTGGGTAATATCCTTCAGGTTATTGCGACCAATGGGTTAGATGACCCAGAATCTCTCGTTGCAGCAGCACGAGGTGGCCACGAAGAAGTACTTCAAATTCTCCTAGGATTTGGCAATGCCGACCCTGATCCACAGCCCCTCGAGCACAAGGACTGGGAACACGCTACGCCCATGTTAGCAGCTATTGGCTCAGACAATATCAAAGTTATTGAATTATTACTAGCTAAAGTTGATGACGATAGATTCGACCCTACTAAACGGTACAACGGGAGTACGTACTACGAAATTGCCAGACAACGCCAGGGTCCTCTGTGGGAAGAGGAGGAACGTATTTTGAAAGAAGCATTTGAAAAATACAAATCTCGCTCTAATGCTCAACCTTCCTCAGCGAGCCAACAAGCGTTAACTCGAGGGCATCAGAAAAAGCTATCAGATTCTGATGGACGATCGAATGCAGGCAAAGCAAGGCATCAAGCAGGCAGTGGGACATCTCAGGGCCTAAAGCGGGAGCAAAGGGGTGTCATCGCTACAGGCCCAGCACCTGTTAAGCGTGGACCAGGACGACCTAGGAAGGAAGGCAATGAGCCACCCGCCACGTTGGATCGTGAACGGAGTTCTTCTGCTGCGCACAAGGAAAAACCACAGCCTAGAAGATCTGAATCTGAGACTGTCGTCTCACAAGCTGATGCGGAGCCGTCAAAACCGAGACGTAAGCTCATTTCTGGGAAAGATCTGAAGGGTGAGAGAGAAAAACAGAGACGTGCTAGCGTTGCATCAATTGCAGCATCCAGTGAAATAACCGAAGGACATCTCAGCGAATCGGGTCAGGTGAATCTATCAACTAGTAAGACAGCACCTCCTCGTCTCATCAATAGCGCAAGTGATCCAGATATTGCGGTGGAGAAGTCTTTGGACAAAGCGCGATCGATCAAACGAGATGATTCCAAAGATCGTATTACCGTAATCCGAGGTGAGAGCCCTGCGAAACGGCCTAGAGAGAGCTCAACGCCGCCTTCAGATCTCCATGATTCTAGCTCGCTCAAGCCTACCGACCAGGGATTTTCGAACAAACGAAGACGCCTGGAAGCAGAAGGAAAGAATGCCAATCGAGCAGAAGGACGTTGGAGCTCATCCCCAGATCGCAGATCAACGTCGGGGCCATCAGGTCTTTCCAACGAGACATCCGCACAAAAGGATCAGATGCGAGATTCGAAACACCCACCGAATGCGGAATCTGCCAAGAATTTAGAGTCGCAATCAAATCGCCAATCGACAGCCAACCCTCAAAAGCCTTCTTCCGCTGATGACGCTAGGCATCTGCGCTTAGAAAAAGACTCGCGAGATCAGCCCAAGCACGATCCCGGTGATACCCATACTCAAGGAGAGGAGACCACTGGTGGGCTTCAGAGAGTTGCGCAATCTAACGAACCTCCAGAGCTCGTGCAGAAAATTAAACAGGAAGAGCGCGATGCTGAAGAGGAGTTGGAGAGACAACGCTTAGAAGATCTCCGACTAGAACAGGAAGCGAAGGAGAAGCTTGTCAGGGAGGAAGCCGCGAAACGTCAACAAGAAAGAGAAGAAGAACTTAGACGTAAAGAGCAGGAGAGACGAGAAGAATTGCGTAGAGCTGACGAAGAAAAAAGACGACTTTTTGAAGAGCAGTTACGTCTCCAGCGCGAGGAGCAAGAGCGTAGAAAGGCTGAAAGAGAGGCCGCTCGATTGGCAGAGCAAAGAGCCGAACGTCGAAGGAGGGAAGCTGAAAGGGAGGCTGCTCGATTGGCAAAGCTTCCTCCATTACTTCGCTGGTTCGATGGCTATCCGCAGCCTATGACTCCCGAGTTCGCTTCTGAATTCAGAGTTATGCAAGGAGTCCGCTATGATACTATTAGACCCGACGCTACCGGCTCGCCTGATGGAAGAGAGCAATGGCTTCTAAATACTCAAATAGCGCTGCTACTCGGGGAGAAAGATCTACAGCTCTCTCGATGTAAGTTCATTGAAAAAAGAACTCCTATGTGCCTACTTTTCTAATCCTTGTCCACAGACACTGCATGGGAACGGATACCGGTGTCAGATGTAGCAAAGAAAACTCTTTGGAAAGTTGAATCCGAGAGATACGCAATGACCAGTCCCACGCTCCGACTACACAATCCATCTCTTCCGGAAAGTGACGATCCTGGCTGCAGAAATCGGATCTCTTACAGTAGGATGGATGAAATAAGATCAGAAGCACGGACCCTGTTCTTAGATCTTGACTTGTTCTTTGTTAAGGTTTGTACAGGATGCCTTTTCTCAGAATATAAGCTGACCATATTTCAGGTGTCCGACTTCATGTTTATTGTGCACAAGTTTCCCCACCTGAGGAATATCCAGTTACAAGTCCAGTATCGCGAGATTCCTCCAGATAGTTCGTGGCTCGACAAGTTGACCTTCCCTGGTAAGTGGAGGCTCGATCCGGATGCCGGATCAAATTATGGCTTTGCACCTGGGGCGAAAATATATATCAATGGAGAATTCATACGCGAAGATAAGCCGAAATTAGCTCAGACGAGCAAGACACCATTTCCTGAGTGTCGAGTACCTCGCATCGGACTCCGACAAGTGTTTCCCAATGATCCCGATTATGAAAGAATCTGCATCCAGCAGGGGCTGCTTCACCTTGTGCATGGGCGAGAGCATGCGATCAATGGTCACGCGATATCTCTTAACGGTTCAATGGGTATAACACCTCCAGAATCGACGAATGGAGATACGCACCGGATTCCCGATGCTCCTTCAGTGGGGATTTCCATATTTTCTAACGACGTTCCGAATGGGGTCAATGGCGTGTTATGAGGAATGGCCACCGGTTGCGGAGGAGCCAATCGAGCTAGCCACGCTCTTGTGTGATGTTGCACGGTCGGGTCGTTTGCTGATTGATTGGAATGTGCTCAGAATATCAACCCACACACGGAGATGTATATTTTCTTGCTTGTAATGTTTATGAAGTACACAATCGTTGGAAGCAACTATGTCATCTCCACATAGATGGTAGTCCTTACGACCGTATCACGTTCTTGGGCCCTAGTCCCTCATCCCTCAAACTGTGCTACCGTATGATTCTATCTGATCTACTGCTTAAAGCGTGTGGGGAATATAACGCTTATCGCTTATCGCTTATCGTAGCGTCATCATGTCGAAGGAGGCAATGGGAGGCACATGGATGGCAAATGCATTGGCAAGACACTCCTTTTAACAGTCTTTTCACAAATGCAGATATAGTCTTTCCCCTCGCAGATCTAGTTACTGTGATTTTATAGCAAACAAAATTCCCATGGCAGAAGCATGCTGTACCTGCGCGACTCTCCTGTCAAACATAAAGCCCCTCTACGACGAGACGACCGAGAAGCCCAAAGCCCTGGACCGCCGGCTTGAATGCTGTAATCGAGTCATTTGCGGAACATGTATATATGTTTGTCACGATCTCTCAAACCTAGATTCATCATGCTATATTAACAAAGATGGCAGAATAATCCACGTTTCGAAAAATATTGTACCAACCCAGACATTCTCGTTCCATGAGACATAATCTAATGACCACCTTCTCAAAGGCGTCTTCTGCCAAATCTCCACAGTTCCCACCTCCCTCCCCCAAGGCCTCCGCAATCCCCCTCCATACATCCCACCGCCATCCTCCTATTCCCTCGCTCCACCCTCTTATACCGATGAGCTCCCAGCGTACGGTTCGCTTCCCCCCACACAACAGGCATCAACGGAGAAGTCCCAATCGGCAGATGACGTCCTCCACTTCCTCGACCACAACACCGATACCGTGCTTTCGCTCTCATTACGGTACGGCGTCCCCATCGCTGCGCTGCGGCGCGCGAACGGCATCACTTCGGACCATTTGCTGCTTGCGAGGAGAGCGGTGATTATCCCTGGGGAGTACTATAAGGGGGGTGTAAGCTTGAGTCCGCGACCAGTAGAGGGAGAGGAGGAGGAGGCGAGGAAGGGAAAGATTCGGAGGTGGATGGTTGCTTGTAAGGTTGCGGAGTGGGTGTTTCCTTTTCTTGTGCACCTTGAACTCTGTGGATTTGGTTTTTCATAGGCGGGCGGGAAGGAGTGAATACGGAGAGAGATTTTGAGAGATATAGAGGCTAATAGTCTTGGTTCTCACCGGTATACAGATACGATGTCGCACTCCTATATCTCAAACAAGCGGACTATGACCTCGAAACGGCGATAGAGGCCTATAAAGACGATGAGAGGTGGGAGAAGGAACATCCCTTTGAGGCGTCCGTGAAGGGGAAGGGGAAGAAATACGATCTTGGGAAGCGACGGTTTACGGGGCAAAGATCATGAACAAGCAGGAGCAATTTTGTAACTTACGGGCGTTTGGGACAGGAAGTGAGTAGTACTTTTTCACGACAGACCATTATGGAGGTGTACGATCATGAGTATCATCAAGTAGATGTATAGACACAGCAAGTGTATAGTATACAAAGATTTTCCAATCCCAGCTGAAACACCAATCAATATGCCGAACGTGTCCGAATATCCTAAACGGGGATGTCAGTAATATTCAGGACATTTGTTATAATCATACGTACAGAAATTTTCCGCTCAATTTCGCGCACAGAACGATCTAGCTCGCCAGCAATCATCTGCTTTTTATCTGAAGGCAGCAATGTATACCGTTCGCACAAATCGCCATCGATGACGCCCTTCACTGGGACATAATAGCTCCTATAGATCAAATGATCCCGCCCAGCTAAGGGCGCATCTTCCGATCTTAGGTGTTGCTCTAGAGTCTGGAAGAAATCGACATCTTCACGGCTTACGAAGGGGATGAGTATGCCCAGTGTGCCCTGAAGTCCGCTCCATAGCAAACAATCTCGTCCACCAGCGACGAGGTTCGTCTTGTGGATACTAGTGGGGATGTCTTGTGGGTAGAAATGGGCCATTAGAGTCAAACGGTGAGGAGCGCCTTGAAGGTATTGCCTCTCGTGGAGAAGATGCGCGCCTGAGCCTTCTTCGTCTGCCTCCTCACTTGCTTTCGGTGGACAACGGAGCAACCACAGATTGCCGAATTTGTCACCGCCAGCAACGGTCTCGTAGTCAACCATGGTTGTACATGTTGTCCACCGAGAAATCGTATCGTCGACAAATGGTATAAGCTTGTTTTCTTGGAATTTGTAGACAACCATTGTGATGCTCTCCTGCACATCACTAACAACTATTCGGCTTCCTTGAGTTTGGAGACCAACGATTACATTTGGCGCAATTTCGGCTTGAGCCTTTCGTAAGAGCTGTCGCATACCAAGGTCATAGATTCGCAAATCTTTGCCAATGCCAGCTAATAATCGTCCCTGGAAGGAAAGTAGTGCCAGTGGAGGCTCCTCTATTTTGGTCTTGTGAATAAATTCGATTTCCTTCCCGTCTTCATGGAACCGATAGACATGTATAAAACCCGCTGTTGATGACCGCGGACTTACAACCATATCCTTACCTGTGCCTACTACCAGGAAAACCTCGTCCTCTTGACTAGCGAATGACACGGTAGCTATGCTCACGGCAGCTTCATTGTCTTCAAGATCAATCTGCTGGAGAACCTTCTTCTCTGTTACAGGATCGATCACATGTATGCAAGATGCCCAGTGACCATGACCACGAGGATAACCAAAATCTTCCGGTGGTAAAATAGCAGCATCGCCATTCACAATCGAAGGATCTTGCAGCAGTTTGTTTCTCGTAGAAGTGGAAAGAATATTATTATCTGATTCAATGGTGTAGAAGTAAGGGTGCTCTGGGTGGCGAACAAAGTGTCGAGGGGTGTATGTCAGAGGTATAGACTCTTGTAAGAGGTTATCGGTGAGTTTTTCGATGGAAAATATTCTAAACAATATTAGTAACAATTCATACTTGTTGGTGTTGTGCTCATAAGTTAAAACTAAAGAACTTTCAGAAGGAACAATTGGAATTTAAGTTTTGCATCCTCATGGCCGAAGTGACGTAGGAGGGTCAACGATAGTGAAATCATCATATGATCTATTCACAAAGAATTCTGAAGAAAATGCATTCACTTACCTAAGGTTTTGTCCTTGAATGCCAACCATGCCTTCTGTGCATTGCTCGCTACTAAAATTCCATCCCCATTCGAGCCCAACATAGTTAAGAGGTGTCAACATGAAGCCTTTAGTGACGGGATCAGAGTAGCCAAGCCATGGTCGAGAGCTAAGAGCAAGGACTGCTGTCTGTCCTTGCACAGAAACTCTAAACAGTTTAGCTGGCTTCGGCCCAAGAAATCGAGTCCTGGTATCAGAAAGCTCGCCGGTAACCTCATCAAGAACCGTTCTCAGGTAAACTCCAGAGTGCAGGCCAATGTGAAGGTATAATGTAGAGCCACCTGAGGAAGAATCGGCCATCGCCATGATGGATAACGCCGATGGCGCTGATGTCAGAGCTTGAACAGATTTATTTTCAAGTGTTGAGTCTGGATCAAGGCTAAGTATTCGCACTGTAGAGTCGTCACATCCTACAGCAAGGAATTGACTTCTAATTCGGCCCTCCGGGACTTCACCTAGACTCAGACAGGTAACCGTTCCACTCATCTCACGCTTCTCATCATATTCTGCTAGAGATCCGTCTGAATCCATTTCAAAATACACGATTTCTCCAGAGCTGAGGGCAACAGCTACTTGGCGTTCGTTTGTGGTTGCTGCTACAATTGAACGATGCTGAGGTGCCGCCCACTCGTTGACGCGGCGATCTGCGCGAATATGTCGTATTCCTTTTGGATGAACTTGGATCAAACCGTCCTCCCCCAGTTGCTGTACTGCTAGTGTGGATGCTGAAGAGAGAAAACCTGTATCAGTGACCTCCTCGACTGTTTCTCCGATGCTGAGTACAAGAGTACCATTAGAAAAAGATAGAATAATATAGGCATCGTATTCGTCCCCTCGAGTAAGCTTCGTGGTCCATACAGCTGACGGTACACCAGGCAACTCTGACTCTACAATCTCGCTAACCTCCAGGCCATGCCTCAAAGTTCTGAAAGTACTGCGAGCTCCAGTACCACATATCGAATAAATTTGTGGAGCATCCTCGTCGGTAAGATTTGCAACCTTACAGTCCATTAGCGGATTCATGGAATCAATGGTCTCAACTAAATTTAGATTCTCGGCAGGCCGTGGGTGGAAATACACAGGAGTGTAGGGTGCTGTAGCATCAATAGGAAAATTATCGCTGATAAATTCGGTCTCTTCGTCGTCATCCCCAAGCTTCTCGAATTGGTAGAATTGATGATTTCCAAACTCGCTGGCAACGAAGAGGAAGCCGCTCTTCAGGATGCATAGACTTGATGCGACAGGCACGGTATCGAAATATTTGATCTTTAAACGCTGAACTTCACCGGTCGGCTGCCCGTTGTTATCCTCGACCATTTCGATTGTGACCTTGAACAAATCACCATCCTCACTTTGCAACAGGAAGAAGAAAGCCCCAGCAGCACCCCTCATTTTGTGCATGACGCCGGCGACAATCATACGCTTTCTCTGAGGGTCTTCTGTCGCACCTCGTCGCCTAGGAATTGCCACGCGAAAAGCTTCCTGATTGGAATGTCTGTATGTGATATTGTCCTCACCGCAAACTAGCACCCCGCTTGGCCCATCTGTACCGCCTGGAACCTGGAAGAGCATACTTGCTGTCCGGTCTACCGGATCTGCCCATTTTCGAACGACGTGGTTCAGTCCCAAATCCAGTTCGTAGTAAACCAAAGTCTTCTCGATTTCCTCATAGGCCTGGCCTGTAGGATCTTGATCTGAGTCGCTATAGTCGACTTCCAGTGCCGCAAAGACTGGATTCGAATACCCTACGTCCAATGCTAGCAAGGCAAACACTAATGTCTGAGGCTTATGTGCCTCAAGCGGTGACGAAATGGTCAATTCTGCCTGCGAGTTCCTGTTCAATACATAGACCAGCTTATTCTTCTCCACGGATGCTATGAGACACGCTCTTCCTTTCGGATCCACTGCCAGGTACTGGCCCGGTATAACTCTGCGGACGCCAGACTTGCCAAATGTTTCGAGGTGTAGCCGGTTGAATTTGTTCTGAGCTGGCACGAACTCTACAATTGTGATCCGGCCAGAGTCAGATCCGATGATAATGTAATCTAGCCGAATCAGCATAACAGTACAAGTAGAATCAAGCTGTCTAATACCACGAGCAGCCAGAGGTCGACGGCATCTGTGCGGTACAAGCTGCCCGACATGCTTCAAATCACTAAGTGAAGCTCTAATTGGGACAAGACATGACTTACCCTTGCTACTTCCTGCTAACCTGAAAGCTGCTAAAGTCCGGATAATGCCAAAGACATCATGCGAAAGCGCAGTGATGATCTTACCCTGCGCTGGGTCGGGTCTATGAAGTGTGAGGCGCGATCCAGATGCAGTTACGATCTGCTGTTCTTTCGTACCAGCGAATTGCCCCAGAATAGCTTGCGTGACCGCCGTGGGAGGCTGAATGGTCAGCGAGTACATGAACATGGACGAAGTGGTTGCCATCTTGAGTTGCAGGGTGCGCAGCAAGCTGCAGCAGCTTCACAGATGGTGTTTCCACAGTCCGGAAAGTATAAGAGACAGCGAGGGCAGAGAGTTACCGATAAAACTGTATCACCTCCAGTGAGGCTCTGACAAAAAGTTCAGTCTCGGCGCTGATTGGCCAAACTTTAATTACGAGCTAGCCTAGCTACAGCATACATAAAGTCGAGCAAACTATTAAGACTACCACCCCACGTCACCAACGCATATATTTCCCAAATATGCGGTCTTCGGCCTCATATACATGTCAGCGATGTCTGAATGCTCTAAGGAGTGGCTATAGGGCATCCTCCGCCACTTTTACGCCCACGCGCAGAACACCCTTTGAAATATGCAAGAGAAGGATATCTTCCCAGGCCAAAAATGGATCACCGGTCAATATCCCAAGAGCTCCTACGCAACACGTTCCCCGAAAAGAATTGGGCAGGAGAACCGCATCTACAACCGGTCAACAGGGGCAAACAGCCAAGGAAGAGCCTCCAGAAGTCCGAAGCCCTCCGGGCCTTGCATCAACACCAGTGCCGGAAACTGCTGGTAGACCTCTGCTACTTCCAAATAACTTATTCCATCCTTTCTCAAGCTCTCCCTCACCAGAGATCAGGCGCAGAGCAGCATTCATAAAGCAAAATGCATATTGCCCACATTCAGATCACCGTCAAACTCGACTGCCCACCAATCCCGACGATCCCGAGGCGCGGAAAGCAGTGACTGGCACTCTCCCTCCTGAACATGTGTCTTTCGAGTGTCCAGACTGTGGTATACCCGTTTCATGTTCTGAAGAGCATTGGGCAGACGATTACGAGTCACATTTGGAGATTTGTGATACTCTTAAGGAGATCAATGAGGATGACCATGATCTCCGGTCCGGTCGTTTCTTTCCGGAGTTCGAATACCCAGGTGCTCAAATCGAAGAAGCGATGGTTAACATGACGAATTGGGATACGTACTTATATTCAAGAGAATTCAGAGCTATCAATGATGACAGAAGTTTACGGCAGGCGACAAGATTACTGACTTACCCGGTCACAATTGCAAGCGTATTGCACGAATTAAGTCCATATAGTATAAGAAGTGGTGGACGTCTAACAGTGGAAGGACTGAAAAGTCTAAGCGGTGAGTTCGATATTCTCATTAACTGTCCTGCCCGAGCTAATTTTGCCATAGCTCTTCGCTATACACTGCACCCTCCAAAATCAGGAGCAGGTCCTGGTATCAAAGGTCTCCGACCAACTCCTCCACCGGTTCGAATCTTCATTCTCGGTGCTCGAGCCGAGTCATCCCTACCTAGAGAAGTCTGGGTCCAACTGACCTATCTATTCCCACGAGTATCTTTCCACATAATCTTCATTGGTCCAGAGAGCATGGCAAACAGAGACGCCGAATTTCCCCTCCCTGAAAGAACACCCGGTAACCCATTTGGCGCCGTGGTCGAGGATCGTATCACGAACTCCATGAAGATAAGCACTTTCGTCGAATATTATCACACCCTCCATAAAGCTGGACACTTCTACCCATACGATCCCTATTTCGACTGCTTCATGCTTTTCCACCCAGGACTCGGCCACCCAGCCAGCTCACACGAGTGGGAAGAGACAATTCCCATGTTATTGGAGACAAAGGTACCAATCCTCGCGACAGGATACACGCAATACGACATGGAACGTGATATAAATTGGGTAAAGAAGACAGTTGGCGGCGAGGTAGATCTATTGATGGAGCCGGGGGAGAATAGATTCAGGAGCTTGAGGTGGGATTTGAACGATTTGGATCCGCAGGATATTAGCTGTGGGAATTGGGGCATTTGGGCCTTTAGAGGGAAGAGGTACGTTATACACACTGCACATTTTGAGGGAGGCTACTAAGCTGACTGTTTGCAGATATGAAACCACGAGGAGGGATGCAGAATAGATGGCTGTAAAATAAGCAGTGGAAATGCATGGCATTTAGAGAACCGCAACTTGAAGTAGAAGTTCAAGCTCAAGTCCTATGTATAAAAGGGGATGAATCCAGGATACTCCCAGTCCACAAAAGAGGTCAAAGTCATGGCAGAAGGTACATCGAAGCCAACCAAAACTCAATCGTATTGAATGTATTTATACTGTGATGCTCTGCTCCGCTCTGCTATGCAGTGCTACGTATGCCAAGCTATCCTTTGCTTTGCTATGCCATGCTATGCCATGCCAAAGTTAACCATGCCCCCGCACGAGCATAACGTCGTAATGCTTTTGTTGTGTTCATTTGCATGAAGCAGCGCTGATCTATAACACCGGGTATGAGTGCTCCTATTCTTTCAAATTCCCAACATTGTACAAGCGTATTCCCTAATGCCCGCCGTCTGGAGAATTAAGAACTCCATCCCCGGCAGCCCCAAAAAAGCTATGACGCCGGTTCCGACATTAGATGTACTCCTCGCTCTCCTAGAGCTCTCTGAAACTCCGTTCCGAATTTGATGTGTGCTTTGGTAGTACAAATAGCCTCCTTCTGCTCGCTATCATTGGTAAGCTCCGACCTGCACCTGCGTTGATGCTTCCGAGTCTCCCCTATCAACCCTTTCTCTCACCTGTGGCCTCAGTCTCCTCTCTTTACCCAAGCTGCCAGACCTGCCCAGTCCTCTTCCTTCAAAAGATAATCCAATCGCTGTCCCCGGCCCTCTTTGACCTCTCTCCTCAGCGAGTTTACCGATTACGCTGTTACCACTAGTGTCCCTCTCCGGTGTCGAGCGATCCAGAAATCTTCGCCCATTGACAATAGGATTTGATACCGGTGGCGGCTGCGGGGTATTTGCGTTCAGAGCTGAGGAAACATATTGTCGTCGTAGAGGAAGTGAGGATTGCACTGATGGCGCTCGAAGTTCCGGTAGGGCTTGCTGTGAGGTATATTCTCTAGGCGGGTTCCTTGTCCGCGTGATTTCCGTGGCTGCTCTCGACGGAGCACGAAAGCGTGTTTGGTCGTCATCTTCAGCTTCTTCTGTACCGGCGCGGCGATTTCGGAGTAGAATGGAGGTACGTCGACCTGCCATTGTGGACTGAGTTGGAGTTGATGCATCTGAAGGTGTATAACGAGGAGACGGCACTGAGCTTGTAGCTAATAGACTACTTCTTCGTGCTTCCAGGCGGCTTAGAGCACGTGGGCTAGGCTTCATTGGTGCCAGCGTATCCCCAGAACATTGCGTTGACGGATCTGATACTCCGTTTGGAAAGTCCCTGTCACGGCTTGCGGGTCGGATTAAGGTTTGACTGCTTGACTGTTGGGCTTGCTCTGGACGAACTTCAGAGAGCGCGAGGCATAGCTCAGTCAAACTTCGGCATAGGCTATCAGCTTTTCGGCGAAGCTGTCTGTCTGTCATGGTGGACGCACCACTGCCAATTACAGATTGCGTGCTAGAGATGGTCCCAGGTTGGCCAACACTACCGGTCATCGCGGCTATTGAAAGGGCATCTGATGCTGTGCTTTCCAGAGCCTTATAAATTTCCGGGTGTAGTAGTGGCTTCGACTTTGCTAGTGCCGAATGCAATAGAGGATGAGTTTCACCAATGGGGAGCCCAGTGCCATTAGATTCAATGGGTGATGCACTAAGATTCCTGCCTCTTTTTGGCGACGTTGACATCGTGGTGATGGTTGTAGTGGCAGTGGGAGGTCTTTCTCCAGACGCGTGCGAAACCGCCGCGCCAGAAGTAGCTGGCAGCTTCCCTGTCAGTTCTAGCTTTCGTATCCGCGACTTCAAATCATCCAACTCATCCCAAACTGTTGACGGCGCTGTCGTAGAAGCCGTTGATTCTGTACCTTCCGCCAGTCGAGGTATTTCAGGACCATCTTCAATTTCCCTGCTTCTTGCGACAAGAGGCGAAGAATTGTAAACTCGTGGCGTTGAAAAGTTTAGGTGAGATGGTCGATATGAGTTTGAACGTGATATTATGCTTCCGTTTGAATCGGGTATAGATGACCTCCGCCCGCTACTAGAGAGCTGTGATTCCGTTCTCGGAGTCGAGGGAAATGATCGGATAGCTGGTGCGTAACGAGACCTATGCAGATCGCCAACAGGATGTATGGAGGAGGCTACAGGTCGATCTCGCGCAGAGGACTGGTAAGACATGCGATCTACTTGTGCAGTTTCCATATTGTCACCCCTTGATGCAATCGTTGGTACGCCTCGGACATCAGATCCGCGACGAGGCATTGACTGGCCCGCGGACTGCTGATAAGAGCTAGTAGCAAGTGGAAGGGACTGACGATTGCTTGCCAGTGCAATTCGAGACTAGAAATGGTCAGTGAGATTACAAGGGGTATAGTGGCTCGAGCGCAACGGTCGGAAGGAAGGAACGGCAGCCGGCTACGAAAAGAGGATAATTGGAAATTATGACTTACCCTACGGCGTTCAGTATAACTAGAGCCGTCTCTCATCCCATTATTTCCTTGGTTCT
>Ga0335075_10001777_pt1 | contig 35140 bp, 30 predicted proteins | sample Lox_Sample_24_FD_206723 | JGI IMG/M metagenome (GOLD analysis project Ga0335075, IMG submission 206723) | Soil microbial communities from Loxahatchee National Wildlife Refuge, Florida, United States - Lox_Sample_2.4 | ecosystem: Environmental > Terrestrial > Soil > Wetlands | place: USA...
ACCGACCGGCCTCGGCTTTCTTAGGCAGGAGCATGCTTCTACAGGTACCGGTAACGCTTTGCTATCGGATCTTGCCCGCAGGGACGATGGCCTGGAACCCGGTGCCGGGCCGGCGGATGAGACCTCTAGGTTTCTCGTGGAACCAACCCTGGCTCCATCACCAGGTTTATTGCCAAAGGTGGCAGCGACTACTTGCGCTGGATCCCCGGAGAGCAGAAGGGCTGGCCGTGTTGCCGCTGGCCAGCCTGTATGCGTGGGCGAGGAGGGATTTGAACCCTCACATCCTTTCGGACACACGGACCTGAACCGTGCGCGTCTGCCGTTCCGCCACCCGCCCGGGCGAGGACTTAGATTAGCACGACCTCGGAAGTACTCGTACCGCGGATACCATCTGATAGGTAGAAAGCCGAAGGGAGGCCCAAGGGGTGGGAGTTCTGCAGCGCTTCGAGCGCCGGCTCGAGGGCATGGTCGAGGGCGCTTTCGCGAGAGCTTTCAAGTCTGAGCTCCAGCCGGTCGAGGTAGCCAGCGCGGTGCAGCGTGAGATGGACGACCGCGCGGCCATCGTGGCGCAGGGCCGCACGCTGGTGCCGAATGATTTCGTCGTTGAGGTCGCCGAGACCGACTATGACCGCCTTGATGTGTACGCGGAGAGCCTTGGCATGGAACTAGCAACGCTGGCCAGGGACTACGCGAAGGAACAAGGCTATTCATTTGTCGGCCCGGTCCGGATGCGGTTTGAAGGCGTTCCCGATCTCACCACCGGAACGTTCCGCATCCGGTCCGGAGTGATCAGGGGCCACACCGTTGAGGCCGGCGAGGTGCGCCAGCCGGTCAGCGACTTGCCGAGGTCGCCGGGCGCCCAGTTCCCGGGCAGGCCGCGGCTGGTCGTCGCGGGCTCCGGCGGCGGCATGGAACCGGGCAGCACGTACGAGTTGCAGACGCCGGTGACGCTGCTTGGCCGCGGCACCGACTGCGACCTGCGACTGGTCGATCCGGGAGTCAGCAGGCACCACGCGGAACTGCGGGTGGAGGACGGCCAGGTCGTACTCGTCGACCTGGGGTCTACCAACGGCACGTTCGTCAACGGACAGCCTGTCAGGCGAGTGGCACTTACCAACGGCACGAACGTGACGCTCGGCCGTACCACGATGGTTTTCCGTCAAGACGATAGGTACTAGCTGACTGGTACTTAACGACCCCGCGCTGACTACTACCCTTGGGCCAGCAAACCAATAGCGACGCAGAAGCCGAGGAAACCGCACGGGATGAACGCCCTTACCCTCACTCTCATCAGGGTGGCCTTTCTGGCCGTCTTGTGGCTGTTCGTCATCGCTGCCATCGGTGTCGTGCGGACCGACCTGTTCGGCACAGCGGCGGCGAAGGTCCGCCGCGGCAGGAACGGGCGGAACGCACAGCCGCCACGACAGCCGCAGCGCCCGCCTAGGCAGCCGGGCCGTGGCACGCGGAATACCCCCCGGTTCCTGGTCGTCACCGAAGGCGCACTGACCGGAGTGAGCATCAATCTTACGGATCAGCAAATTACCCTGGGGCGCGCCAATGACGCCACGCTAGTCCTCAACGACGACTACGCTTCAAGCCGACATGCCCGGATTTTTCCGCAGGACGGACAGTGGATCGTTGAGGATCTCGGTTCGACCAACGGCACTTACCTGGACCGTCAGAAGGTGACCCGGCCCATGCCAGTGTCGGTGGGTATGCCGATCCGTATTGGCAAGACCGTTCTGGAACTGCGCAGATGACACTTGCACTCCGATACGCGGTACGCTCCGACGTCGGTCTCCTCCGCGAGGGGAACGAGGACTCGGCGTACGCTGGCCCGCACCTACTCGCGGTCGCCGATGGCATGGGGGGCCACGCGGCCGGGGAAGTGGCGAGCGCCGCGACGATCACCACGATGGCCGAGCTCGACGCCGCGCAACTAGGGACGGACCTGGTCGGGGCGCTGGCCGATGCGGTGGCCAACGCCAACATGCGGCTGCAGCAGATAATTATCGCCGACCCCTCCGTCGAAGGCATGGGAACCACGCTGACCGCGCTGCTGTGGTCGGAGGGACACGCGGCCCTCTGCCACATCGGCGACTCGCGGGCGTACCTGCTAAGGAACGGCCAGTTTTACCAGATCACGCACGATCACACGCTGGTGCAGTCCCTCGTCGACGAGGGCAGGATCACCGAAGACGACGTGGCAACCCACCCCCAGCGCTCGCTGCTGCTCCGGGCGCTCGACGGCAGAACGATCGCCGAACCCGACCTGTCCACCCACGAGACGATGGCCGGAGACCGCTACCTGCTCTGCTCCGACGGCCTGTCTGGCGTGGTGACCGAGCAGACGCTGCACCAGACGCTCAGTTCGGTCTGGGATCCGGACAAGGCGGCGCTGCAGCTCGTCGAGCTCGCCATCAAAGGCGGCGGTCCGGACAACATCACCTGCATCGTCGCGGACGTCGTGGACACGCAAACCACGGCGCTGCCGCCTACCAGGATCCCGGTGATGGCTGGTGCGGCATCGCAGGGCTCGCCGACCGACACGCGCTCCGCGGCCGGGCAGAACTCCCCGGCCACCCGGGCGATGCGGCTGACCAAGACGAATCCACAGCAAGCACTGCCGGACGATCAGGACACCCGCGGCTGGGGGAACCGCAACGGCACCGGGCAGGACGGCAGCGAACCCCAGGCCGGCGGGCGGCACAGCCACCGCGGGCGACGGCATGGCTACGACGACGATGACGATGACTACGCGGAGCATCACGAAGGAAAGCGGCGGTGGCCGATCGTCACCACGGCGCTTGTGATCCTCGTGCTGCTCGTCGGCGGCGGGCTCTACGGCGGCTGGCGGTATGTCCAGGGCCAGTACTACATCGGCGAACAGGACGGCAACATCGCGATCTACCGAGGCGTCAACCAGAGCGTGGCCGGGATCAGCCTGTCCAGCGTTTACCAGCGGACGGCCGTACAGCTCAAGCAGGTCGTCTCCTCGAGCCGGTCGATGATCAGCCAGACGCTCCCGGCCGCCAGCCTGGCCGGGGCACAGCGCACCGTCTCCCAGATCGCGCAGACCGTGGCGCAGTGCCAGTCGGGGTACAAGGCGCTCGCCGCGTGGCAGACCGCCGAGGTTAGTTACAAGACCGCACTCAACGCCTTCCACCACAAGAAGATCAAGACCGCGCCCAAGAGCCCGGGTCCGCAGCCGTCTCAGCCGAACGCGGCGGTCTGCGCCCCGTCCTCGGCGTTCGGCATAGCGCCGAGCGCGCTGCCGAACGGGGCGGACACGACAGCGGGGACAACACCCACGGCCGCACCGTCATCGGGACCGACGAGACCGGCCGTCTCACCAACCCCGAGCACGAGGAAGTCGGCATGAGCAGCATTACAATGCCGTCCTCGGCGGTGGGTAGCGAACCGCCGCCAGAGGAACTCACGGCGGGCCGCAGGCGCACCGAACTGAGCATGCTGCTGTTCGTGTTCGCCGTGGTGGCGTTTGCGCTCGTCAACGTCGAGCTCAGCCTCAAAGGCCAGAGGGCGTCCACGTTCTTCGAGTACGTGATCGCCTTCGTGGTGATCACGATGGCCGCTCACCTGGCCGTCCGGCGCTGGGCACCGTACGCCGATCCGCTGCTTGTCCCGCTGTCATCGCTGCTTAGCGGGCTCGGCATCGTGATGATGTACCGGTTGGAGGAAGCGGGCAGGAACGGCAACCCGTCGGCCAACGGGCAGCCGATCAGCACGCTGAGCTCTTCGTCCGTGGTCGACCAGATCCTGTTCCTGGCGATCGGCATCGGCTGTTTCGTCGCGTTCCTCGTGTTCGTCAAAGAGCCCCGGGTGATGCAGCGCTACACCTACATCCTCGGCTTGGTCGGCTTCGCGCTGATCGCGCTCCCGGCTTTCCTGCCCGGGAGCATCAGCGGCGTAGCGAATACCGGCGCGAAAGTCCAGATCAGCCTTGGCAGCTTCACCATCCAGCCGGAGGAGTTCGGAAAGATCGCGCTCGCGGCCTCGTTCGCCGGCTACCTGGTCGCCAGGCGGGACGTGCTTTCACTGGCCGGCAAGCGCGTGCTCGGCATCGATCTGCCGCGCGGCCGCGACATCGGCCCGATCGTGGTGGTCTGGGTGGCCAGCCTGCTGCTGCTTGTCTTCGAGAGCGACATCGGCACCAGCGCGGTGTTCATGGGGCTGTTCGTCGCGATGCTCTACATCGCGACCTCACGCACCTCGTGGCTGCTGATCGGGTTCTTCGGTTTCGTGGCTGGCGCCTTCCTGGCCGCCAAGCTGATCTCGCACGTCGGCGTGCGGTTCAGCGTCTGGCTGCACCCGTTCAGCACGCAGAACCTCGTCGACCTTCCCCAGAACTCATACCAGACGGCGCAGGGCCTGTACGGGATGGCCAACGGCGGCCTGCTTGGCCGCGGCCTCGGCGGCGGCCAGCCGTACTGGACGCCGCTGGTGCAGAGCGACTTCATCTTCACCGCGTTCGGCGAGGAACTCGGCCTAGCCGGAGTGATGGCGCTACTGCTGATCTACGGCCTGATCGTGCAGCGCGGGCTGCGCACCGCGCTCATGGTGAAGGACCCGTTCTCGAAACTGCTTGCCGGCGGCCTGTCATTCATGTTCGCGCTGCAGGTCTTCGTTATCGTCGGCGGTGTGACCCGGCTGATCCCGCTGGCGGGTATTCCCACCCCGTTCATCGCCCAGGGCGGTTCCGCGCTCGTGGCCAACTGGATACTGATCGCCATCCTGATACGGCTGAGCGACACCGCGAGACGTCCGGCGCCTCGTCCGATCCAGGAAGAAGGACTGACTCAGGTGGTGTCGCTGAAGTGAACCGGGCACTGAAGAGGATCTCGCTCGCCGTTCTGATCATGTTCCTGCTGCTCATGATCAACGTGAACTACCTGCAGGGGTTCGAGACCGCCAGCCTGGCCTCCCGGCCGTTCAACGACCGCGCGCTTTCCGAGGCGAACCAGTACGAGCGCGGCGACATCATCACGTCGGACGGCGTGCTTGTGGCAGGCGACAAGCTGTCCTCGCCCGATGACTCCTACAAGTACCAGCGCTACTACACCGACGGCCCTGTCTACGCGCCGGTCACCGGATACGACACGATCTACAGCCAGAGCGGCGTCGAGGAGGCGGAAGACTCCCTGCTGTCCGGCAACGGGTCCCAGTTGGCGTTCCGCAACTTCATCGACATGATCACGGACAAGCAGCAGAAGGGCGCCACGGTCCAGCTCACGGTCAACTCCAAGGCGCAGACCGCGGCGTACAACGGCCTGCAGCAGATCCTCCAGGGCACCGACCGGGTCGGTGGCGTGGTCGCGCTCAACCCGAGCACCGGCGCGATCCTGGCGATGGCCAGCTACCCGAGCTACGACCCGAACCAGCTCGCCACGCATAACGGGACCCAGCTGAACACGGTGGACGAGAAACTGCTCAACGAGAAGCCAAGCCCGCTGATCAACAACGCCACCGAGACCACCCTTCCGCCCGGCTCAACCTTCAAGATCGTGACAAGCTCGTCCTGGTTCGCCCAGGAGGCCACGCGGACCCCGCAGAGCGATGTCAACTCCCCGACCACGCTCCCCCTGCCGCAGACGTCCAACGTCCTGCACAACGACGGCGACGAAGCGTGCGGCAACGGATCGGGCACGACCACGATCGAGTACGCGTTCGCACAGTCCTGCGACACCACGTTCGGCAACCTCGGCATGGACCTCGGCGGCACGGCGCTGGATAACAAGGCCGACGCGTTCGGCTTTAACAGCAGCATGAATATCCCCGGCGTTACCGTGTCCCCCAGCCAGTACGACATCCCGGCCAGCCTCGCGCTGACCGCGTATTCGGCTATCGGCCAGTACAACGACACCGCCACCCCGCTGCAGGAGGCCATGCTCGCGTCGACGATCGCCGACAACGGCACGCTGATGAAGCCGTACCTGATCCAGCAGGTCACCTCGAACCTGTCGCCGGTCTATACAGCGACGCCGACCGAACTGAGCCAGCCGGACAGCGCATCCGTTGCCAATAACGTGAAGCAGATGATGATCGCCGTCACGCAGCAGCCGGAGGGCACCGGATACGCGTTCAACGTGAACAACGAAGGCGGCCTCGAGATCGCCGGAAAGACCGGCACGGCGCAGAACGGCGTCAACGCCAGCGGCCTCGACGACGCTGTTTTCACCGCATTCGCTCCCGCGAACAACCCAAAGATCGCCGTCGGCGTCATGATTGAGGGCGGTGGTTACGGCGCCGCCGCGGCGGCGCCGATCGCCGTCAACGTGATCAAGGCTTACCTGGCATCTGTGGGGGCAGGAGGGTGACCGAGTACGTCCTCGACGGCCGTTACGAGCTGATCGAGCGGATCGCCACCGGCGGCATGGGCGAGGTCTGGCGCGGCAACGACCAGATGCTCGGCCGACCGGTCGCGGTCAAGCTGCTTTCCGCAATGCACGCGGGCGATGAGCAGTTCCGCGCCAGGTTCCGCGCCGAGGCGCGCTACGCGGCGTCGCTGTCCCACCCCGGCATCGCCCGGGTCTACGACTACGGCGAGTCAAGCCCGCTCGGCGGCCCCTACCTTGTCATGGAGCTGGTCAACGGCGAGCCGCTGTCCGCGATCCTGGACCGGGAGGGCAGGTTGTCGCCGGAGGCGACGCTGGACATCGTCAGCCAGGCGGCACGGGCGCTGGACGTAGCCCACCAGGCGGGCATCGTGCACCGGGACATCAAGCCGGGCAACCTGCTGATCACGGCCGACGGCACCACGAAGATCACCGACTTCGGCATCGCGAAAGCCCGCGCCGCGCAGGACATGCAGCTGACCGCGACCGGCATCGTGATGGGAACGGCGCTGTACGTGTCACCGGAGCAGGCGACCGGATCGGTGGTGACCGGCGCGTCCGACATTTACTCCCTCGGCGTCGTCGCCTACGAGTGCCTGGCGGGCGAGCCTCCGTTCATAGCGGAACAGCCGCTGGCCATCGCGATCATGCACAAGCACGACCCGGTGCCGCCGCTGCCCCCTGACGTCCCGGCCCCAGTCAGCGACCTGGTGATGGCGATGCTGGCGAAATCGCCGGAGGCACGCCCGGAAACCGCCCGGCACGTGGCTGACCGCGCGGACGTGATCATGGACGCCCGCGCCACGCTCGGCGGGGACGGGGATCTCAGGAATACCGCCGACCTGCCCGTGGTGCCTGACTACCCTGAGGCGACGGGGGATTTTTACCCCGACGATCCGGAACGGCCAGCTGGTTTCCCCCTCAGCCGACACCGCCTCGCGGCGGCCGGGATGGGAGTGGCGCTGTGCGGGGTCGGCGCGGTCGTCGCAGTGGTGCTGGCCTCTTCCGGCGGTCACCACACGACAACGACCGGTGAGACGAAGAAATCTCCGCCGGTATCGGCCAGCCGGGCGGCATCGCCGACAACCGCGACGCTGCACACAAGTCAGGGCGGCATCGGCGCCACAGGCACTAATCTAGAAACGGCACCGGAGACGTTCCCGGCTCAGTCGCCGCAGCCGACGACGAGCCACCACGTGTCCGCGGAGCCAACGCCCGACACGCCACCGACCAGCGTGGCGCCAACGACCCCATCCGCCTCAACGTCGGCGTCCCCCTCGACGTCGGCAACGAGCACGCCCCCCACTTCACCCACGGCATCGCCTACGACCCAACCGGCTAAAGCGACGGGGGAGGCGACCGTGGGGGAAAACGGGCTGACGGCACACGAGGGATGACACTAAAGATGCAGGGTGGTTTGGAAAAGTGCGAGACATGACACAGCCCCGGCTGCTCGGTGACAGATACGAGCTTGAAGGTGTCGTCGGGCGGGGCGGCATGGCAGAGGTCTACCGCGCCCGCGACATCCGGCTTGACCGGATCGTGGCGATCAAGACCCTCCGTGCCGATCTCGCCAGGGACCAGACCTTCCAGGCCAGGTTCCGCCGCGAGGCGCAGTCGGCCGCGTCGCTGAACCACCCGTCGATCGTGGCCGTCTACGACACCGGCGAGGACATGGCGACCGGCATGCCCGTGCCGTACATCGTGATGGAGTACGTGGACGGCCGCACAGTGCGCGACCTGCTGATTGAAGGCCACCGGCTGCTGCCCGAGCGGGCACTTGAGATCATCACCGGGGTGCTCCGCGCCCTGGAGTACAGCCACCAGGCGGGTATTGTGCACCGGGACATCAAGCCCGGGAACGTGATGGTGACCCGCAACGGCGACGTGAAGGTGATGGACTTCGGCATCGCCCGCGCGATGAGCGACGCCCAGGCCACGATGACGCAGACCGCCCAGGTCATCGGCACCGCGCAATACCTGTCACCGGAACAGGCCAGGGGCGAGCGGGTGGACGCCCGCAGCGACCTGTACTCCACCGGCTGCCTGCTGTACGAGCTGCTCACCGGGCGGCCGCCGTTCACCGGCGACTCGCCGGTGGCGATCGCCTACCAGCACGTGCGGGAGAACCCGATCCCGCCGTCCCGGATCGACCCGGATCTCCCGCCGTGGGCCGACGCGATCGTGCTGCGCGCGATGGCCAAGTCGCCGAACGAGCGCTACCAGACCGCCGCGGAGATGCAGGCCGACGTGCAGCGTGCCGCGTCCGGCATGCAGGTGGCCGCGATGGCCGCGCCGCCGACCCGCGCGGACTACTACGGCTACCCGGAGCCCACCCAGCGGATGGGTGCGTCCACGATGATGGCCGGCCCGACCACGGCCATCCCCCCCTACCAGCAGGGCGGCTACGGCGGCTACGACGACGGCGGGGAGCCGCCGCGCAGCTGGGCCCGGCGCTGGCTGCCCTGGCTCATCGGCCTGCTCGTGGTGATCGCCGCGATCATCGTCGCGGCCATGCTGCTGCTCAACAGCGGCAAGTCCGACTACGTCCCGTCGGTCGACGGGCTGCCGCTGAGCCAGGCCAAACAGCAGATCACGGCCGCCCACCTGAAGTACACGGTGGTCCCGCAGACCAGCTCAAGCACGCCCAAGGGCGACGTGATCAGCACCACCCCGGCGAACGGCAGCAGTGCCCAGCAGAACAGCGTGGTGACGATCTACGTCTCCGAGGGCCAGGCGAAGGTCACCGTCCCGTCGCTGCAAGGGGACACGACCGCCGCGGCTGAGCAGGAACTGTCCAAGCTCGGCCTGCAGTACACGCTGGTGACCGACGCGCAGTCGACCCAGCCGCAAGGCACGGTGGACCACACCAACCCGGTCGGCGGCACCCAGGTCGCACCGAACACCACGGTCCAGCTGTTCATTTCCGGCGGCGGCGTCCAGGTGCCACAGGTGACCGGCATTCCCGTCAGCAGCGCCGTGCAGGAGCTGACGAACGACGGGTTCACCGACAACATCGTCACCACCGCGGGGCCGCCAGGAACTCAGCCGGGGCTGGTCTGGAACCAGAGCCCGACCGCGCAGACCACCGAGGCCAAGGGCTCCAAGGTAACCATCTACGTCCAGCCGCAGGCAACGCCAAGCACGACGCCAAGCACGACGCCGACGGCGACGCCAACCTCGACGCCGACGCCGACCAGCAACGGCAGCCCGCCCGCCGGCCAGTAAATCTCGCTATCGTCCACGCGGGGCGGCCTTAAGGCGATCCCGGCCTGGGCCGCCCTGGCTTTCCCGGTCCGCGGCTACCCGTCGGCGGGCAGCGCGAGTTCCCCGTGATCGGCCGGCAGGACGCGCGGGTGGAAAGTCTGCATTACGCTTACCCCGGAAGAAAAGCCGTCCCCCGAGCAGGAGGTGCGCGGTGCCTAAGTCCCGCGTCCGGAAGCAGTCGGTCTACACGCCGCCGCCGTCGCGATCGCCGAGGCGCGCGGTCAGCCCGCCATGGCTGGCGCCAACCATGATCGCCTGCTTCCTGATCGGCCTGGCCTGGATCGCGCTGTACTACGTCACCAACGGCGGCCCATCGTGGATTTCCCCGCTCGGCGGCTGGAACCTGGTGTGCGGGTTCGCGCTGATCGTGGTCGGCGTGGTCCTCGCTACCCGATGGCGTTAGATCGCGCCGGATTTGATCTGCGCGGTCCTGATCACCACGGCGACGACCAGGATGACGACCACCGCGGCGGTGGCCCCCAGCTGAATGGCGAGCCGTCCCTTCCGGGGCGCGTACGCGTAGGCGGCGGTGATCACCGCGCCGACGATCAGCCCGCCCAGGTGGTCCTGCCAGGCGATGTTGCGGTCGAAGAAGCCGAAGGCCAGGTTGATCGCGATCAGCACCACGATCCCGCGGGTGTCAAGCCGCAGCCGGCGGGAGACCACGAACCACGCCGCGAACAGGCCGAAGATGGCCCCAGACGCGCCCAGCGCCGGCTGGTTCGGCGCCACAATCCAGTAGAACATCACGCCACCGCCGATGGCGCTGAGCAGATACACCCCGAGGAAGCGGACACGCCCGAGCAACTGCTCAAGGCCCGGGCCGACGAAGGCCAGCGCCCACATGTTGAACAGGATGTCCATGAAGCCGAGGCTGCCCGTGCCCGGCAGGAACGCGGACGTGAGCAGCCGGTACCACTGGCCGGACGCGATGCCCTGGTAAGGCGGGTAACCAGAAGGGCTGGCGTACCCGAGCAGCGCCCAGTCGTTGGCAAGGCTGGTATGCGCCAGTTCAACCAGGTAGAGCAGCACATTGATGCCGAGTATTGTCCACGTGACGATTGCGGAGCGGGTCGGCCGGCCGCCAAACACGGTCCTTGCCTGCCGGGCACCCCGATTGCCGCCGCGGACGCACTCCACGCACTGCTGCCCCACCGCCGCCGAACGCAGGCAGTCAGGGCAGGCATAGCGACCGCACCGGACACAGGAGACGTACGTTTCCCGGCCCGGGTGCCGGTAACAGACGGGCGGAGGCTGCTGCCCGGGTTCCGCTCCGCTTCCCTGACCGGACTGGTCCGGCGCGGTCATGACGGTTAGCCCTGCTATCCGCGCTGGAAGGTGACCGACTGGAGCACGACGTCGTTCACCGGACGGTCACCGGGCCTGGTCTGCACCCGGCTGATCTTGTCCACGACGTCGGCGCCCTCGATGACCTCACCGAAGATCGTGTGCTTGCCGGTCAACCACGGAGTGGGCCCCACCGTGATGAAGATCTGGGACCCGTTGGTGCCCGGCCCGGCGTTCGCCATCGCCAGCAGGTAGGGCCGGTCGAAGGTCAGGTCGGGGTGGATCTCGTCGGCGAACTCGTAGCCAGGGCCGCCGGTGCCGGTGCCCAGCGGGTCGCCGCCCTGGATCATGAAACCCGCGATCACCCGGTGGAAGATCGTGCCGTCGTAGAGCTTCTCCTTGGTGACCGACCCGGTGCGCGGGTCTGTCCACTCGCGGCCGCCCTGGGCCAACTCGACGAAATTCCGCACGGTCTTGGGCGCCTGATCCGGGAACAGCCTGATCGTGACCGTCCCCTCGGTCGTCCTCAGCGTCGCCGTCAGCGTTTCCGTCATGCTTTGACTCCGGTTCCTTTTACCCGTCTGTACATACTTCACCGTACCGGCTTCCGCGAGCACGGATGGTTGAACGCCCTGTCTCCGGGAACCTTGGGGTACCGAGAACGTGGATGCGGAGGCCAAAAGTGTTCAACCCGAAGGCAAAGATCATGGTCAGCGGGGCGGACAAGCTCACCGCCCAGGCACGCGAGGCCAGCGCCGCAGCGGCGGGCCGGGCACGCGACGCGACGTCGGCGGCAGCTCAGACCGCGGCCCAGCGGGCGACGCAAGGCGTGCAGACCGCTCAGACCGCCGCCCAGAGCGCGACCCAGACCGCACAAGCCGCCGCCCAGACCGCGGCACAGGCGGCAAGCGTGGCCGCGCAGATCGCGGCAGAGGCGGCAAGCAAATCCGTCCGGCAGGGCGTCTTCAGCGCGCGCGGCTGGGTCGCGCCCAGGCTGGAAAACGCCGCTGACTACACCACCACCACCGTCGCCCCCAAGGTCTCCTCCATGCTGCGGGACACCGCCCGGCAGATCGGCCCCCCGGACAGCCGACGGAAAGGCTCCCACTCCGCGCTGAGGTGGTCGCTCCTTGCCACCGCCGCATTCACGGCGGCAGGCGCCGCCGCGCTGCTGGTACGGCAGCGCTACCGCGCCGGGATGGCCGCCCACACCGAGGACGCGGAGGCTCCCGTTCAGCCAGCGCCCGCGATGGCAGTAGAGCCGACGACGCCGGCCAGTTCCGCCCCCGTCGACGGGCCCGCGGACACCGGAGCGAACGGCAAGGTTTCCGCGCCCGGCTGATTTAGCTGATTTCAGGAAATCCTCCGGGCGGGACGGCTCGATCGCGAGGTCACAGGTTAACCAGATCTAAAGAATCACCAGGTCACGGGGTTAACCGGATCTAAAGAAGCAATCGAGTACCGTCTGTCCGTGCCCCACGGGGCCCCTATTTCCAATAGAGGCTCGTGGCGCCATACGAATAAGCCATATGCCGGAGTGAACACTGTGAGTGACCGGAACAAACGGACAGCCGGCAGGACCCGGCCGCTCGTTTGGACCGCGGCGGCCTGCATCACCGTTTCGCTTCTCGTGATGATCGTCATATCCGTCGCGGGTCCCTCCATCGCCGTACCAGCCATGCCCCGGACATCAGGCGCGCCACCCTGGTGGGCGGAGCTCGGGTGGCCGGCAAGCCTCGTGCTGCTCCTCATGTGGGGCGCGGCGGTCATCGGCGCCATCGGCGTCGCCGCGGGCCTGGTAGCCGTTGCGCGCGGCGCCCGGCCGCCCGTACGGGCGCTGCTCGCCGCGTCGTTCATCGCCGTCGCCGCCTTCGCGGTACTCCCCCCCGGCGGGACCACCGACACCCAGTCATACGCGATCGACGGGAACATGGTGATCCTCGGGCACAGCCCCTACGTCGACACCCCCAAGCAGATGGCCGACCTCGGCGACAAGCTCGCGGTCAACAGCCCCTCCACCTGGCAGCAGTCACTATCCGACTACGGACCGATAGCCACCGCCGAAGAATGGGTATCCGCCGAACTCGGCGGCTCGTCGATGGCACAGATCACATTCTGGCTCAAGCTATGGGTCGAGATCGCGTTCGCCGCCGTCGTCCTGCTCCTCGACCGGGTATTCCGCTCCGACCCGGCAATGCGACTGCGCGCCCACCTTCTGTGGTCGGCGAACCCCCTGGTGCTATGGGAAATCGTCGCCAGCGGGCACGTCGACGGGCTTGCCGTGGCCTTCGGGCTCGCCGGACTGGTACTGCTGCGCTTCCACGCGCCGGACAAGGCTCCGCCATCCGTCCTCCGGTGCCTGGCAGTCGGCGCCCTGATCGGCGCCGCCGCCGCCGTTAAGTCGCCATTCGCGCTGTTCGGCGTCGGCGCGGTCTGGGCGGTCCGGCGTTCCCCGGCCGCCATCGCGTCGGTGGTGGCCGGCGCGCTCGTGGTCACGGTGCCGTCATACCTGATAGCCGGCAGCGCATCGGTCAAGGTGCTATTCCAGCGCGGCAACCAGATCACCTGGGACAACCTGTATCAGGTCATCTACCGACCACTCGACAACGTCAGGTTCGGCTCCGACACCACGCCCGCCCACCTCGGCACGATCGCGCTCATCCTGTTCATCGCGGTGGCGCTGCTCGCGTTCTTCCGGCTGCCGGACCGGGTACTAGACCTGCCCGCGGTCACCCCCGCCTTGGCCCTGAGCCTCGGCTGGATCTTCTTCTGGCCGTTCCAGCGGCCCTGGTACGACGTGATGATCATCGCGCTGTTGGTGCTCTACCCCCCGTCATGGCTGGACGCCGTCGTGCTGACCCGGCTGTGCTTCGGCGCCATCACGTACATGGACGCCGTGACGATCAACTACCCCGCCTGGCTGCTGCACGTCCAGCTCTTCGAAGGCGAGTACGTGACCTCGGCCGTCCGGTTCCTCGCCGCGGCCGCGCTCGTCTGGATGTGCATATCCGGCCGCTGGGGAATACGCGGGAAACCGTCCTCGGCTCCGGTGAGCCCGCCGCCAGTGCTCCAGCCTCAACCCTAGCCACCGACGTCTGTGGACAAACCTGTGCGCACCGCTGTGCACAGTTCTGTGGAAAACCCGGTCAGGTACGGCAGCGGCCACCGGCAGTCGACGAAGTCGCCGAGCCTCGCGGCCAGCCGTCCGGCGAAATCCTGCCCCATCGCGGCGTCGGCCGCCGTCTCGATCGCCGACGGACGCGCCACCCCGAACGCCACGGCCTCCGTCACCGGACCGGCCAGCCGCCACCCCGGCTCACCTTGCGGGCATATCCACACCCCGCGGCCGGCCCGCGCCCGGATCGCCGCGCAGGCATGCGCGGCCAGCGCCGACGGGCTCACCGTGGACGTGATGAGCGGCCTGCGGGCGGCGACCGCGGCGTCGACGGCTTGCGAGACCGCGCATTCACCCAGCCGCGGCGGCAACGCCGTGAGCTCCGCGAGCCGGGCCGGCTTAGGCATCGGCATCAGCCATCCAGCCAGGTGCGCCAGCACGGTAAGCTCCGCCCACAGCCGCACCCACTGATGCGCTTCCAGCACCCGCTGAGCGGCACGCATGTCCCGGAGAGTGCACGGGCGCGCGGCGCAGTCCACGCCGCAGGTGACCGAGCGCGGCGTCACCACGCTCGCGGCGTCGAGCGTGGCCGCGGCAGTCGCCACCTCCCGTTCCGTGCCATCTGAAATCGCTACCAGGACGGGAAAGTCCATGCCGTCGGTGAAAGCCGCCGCCCGGCCGGGCGGAAGGGTGACCAGGTAACGGGACTGGGGCGCGGTGACGTTCATGGTCGCGCCCACCGCGTCGCGGTCGTCGGCCGCGGGCAGCCGGTGGGTGATCTTGACCGCGGTGTTCTTGAGCACGTCGGGGACAAGGCGGGCCGGGATCTGATCGGCGATGACCAAGCCCTCACCGTAGGCGCGGATCTCGGCGAGCAGGCCGGCGAACATCTCGACCGCGTACGCGGCCGCTCCAGCCATCTCCGCGCCTTCGGGGCGGCGGAGCAGGCGATGGGCTTCCTCGACCACGGTGAGGTGGCCCAGCCGTGGTGCCCGGCCCTGGCCGCCGGCGGCGCGGTGCGCCAGGCGCAGGTGTTCGGCGAGACGGATGAGCACCGTGCCCATGAGGAAGGCCTTGTCGCGGTCGTCCCCGATGTCTTCCAACTCGAGCACGACGTTCTTCCGCAGCAACTTGCCGAAGTCAATCTGGTGGCCGCCTTCCAGGAAGCGCCCGGTCGTGCCCTGCCGGAGGCTAGCCAGCCGGACCCGGATGAAGCCGAGCACGTCGTCGGTGACCCGCTGGCTGTAGCCGATCTCGCCCACCACGCGCTCGGCCGCGCGTTGCAGGTCCGTGAGGGCCGGGTATTCGGCGGCCCTGTCATTACGCGGTTCGCCGAGGGCCAGGTCCCAGCCGGCCTCCTCGTACACCCGGGTGAGGGCCGCGCTAAGCACCTGCGGGAACGGCTCCTCGGAACGGAACGACGCGATGAACAACGCCTTGACGAAATCGGCGTGCGTCTGCAGCGGAAACCTGTTGCCGCTGGAATCAACCGCGGGCTCCAGCGGGTTGAGCCCGGCCGCGATCGCGTCCGCCTCTCCGGGCCTTATCCGCACGACTTCCGGGTTGTCCAGGCGGTTCGCCATCAGGCGGTACTCGGCCTTGGCCGGCTCGACCACCAGCCACGGGATGTTCCGCCCGGCCGCGGCCTCGAGGATCGACCTGACCGTCTGCGACTTGCCCGCACCGGTCGCCCCGCAGACGAAGACATGCCGGTTCAGGGACTCCAGCGGCAGCCTGAACGGACCCGCTGGCATCAGGTTGCCGTCCAGCACCTCGCCAAGGCCGATGCCTTCCGCGGTGCCCGGCGCTTCCGGCGTGACATCGAACTCGGGGCGCAGCACGAGGCGCACCCCGGGAACCTCAGACCGCGGCGGCCTGGCGAGCGCGGCGAGTAGTTCGGTGGAACCGCAAAACGGCGTGGTCGGCACGGCGTTGCCACCCGGTGGTTCGCCGGCGGCCGCGTCTTCCGGTCCCACGGCCGCTGGGCTGAGCGTATAGGGCAGCCCGTCCAGCCCGGCGGAGGCGCAGAACAGGGCCGCCACTCGTGCCGCGTTCGCCGGATCCGTCCCGCCGGCCGCGAGCCGAATCCGCCAGAATCCGGTGGAGATCCCGCGGCGCAGTTCCGCGTGCCGTTCGGCGAGCCGGCGCGCCTCCACCGCCCGCTCGGGGAAGCGGTCGGCGATGCCCTCGGCCAGGTGCTGGTGCCTGGCGACTTCGTCGGCGAGCGACCGTAGCTCCGCTGGCCCTAGGGGCTGGGCGATGATGATCCAGCCGAACGGTGCCGTCCAGCTCGCCAGCAGGCAGTCTTCCAGTGACGCGGTGGCGGTCCTTTCCGGTGTGCTTTCCGGTCCCCGCGACGGGGCGAGCAGCCCATCGCTGATGCCGGCGATCGTCCGCCAGCAGGGAAGCTGGTCGAGCTTGGCGGCCAGCTCGCCCGGGCGTAGCTCCGACCCGTGCGCGCCGCCGGGGAGGGCGAGCAGCACATCTCGGCCGACCAGGTCGGCTGCCTCCCGGCTGGCCGGGCTTCCCGCGAGCACCTCGCTTCCAGCCAGCAACGTGCCGGCCACCACGATGTGCACCGGGCCGCCCGCGGCGGCCCGCACCCAGCCGAACGCCACCGTCGCGCTGCCGGGCTCGCCCGCCGGGATTCCCGCGTGGTAGGCGGCCATGAGGGCGGCGACCCGCTGCGCCCGGCCGGGATCGGCGCCGGAGTACCGCGCGGACTCGGCGTCGGACGTATCGGCGCGACGCGGAATCTCGGTGATCCGGTACGCGCCGAGCCCGTCGAGTTGTGGCCACCGCGGCTGGATCCGTGTCTCGAGCGGCCTCACAGCGCCTGCCTTTCGCGACGGGCCGTCGATTACTACCAGGTACATAATAGCGACATTAAGTTATCAATCGCTAGCCTTGCCGACGCCGCCGATGCGCTAGATGCCACTAGAAAGCGCTAGACGGCTGTAGAAACCCCGAGAAGGGCGCGGTGCCGGCCTGGCTGCGCGATTCGTCGTCACTCCCGGGCCAGGCTTTCGGGTTGCCGCTGGAGTACCACGCGAAGGGCGTCCATCCCGCCCGCGATGTGGGCCTTCAGTTCCCCCAGGCGGACGCCCATTGCGGCGGCGGCCTGTTCCTCGGACAAGGACGCGTAATAGCGCAGGACCAGGGCTTCGCGCTGAGCTGATTTCAGTGCGCGGAGCGCGTCGATCACGGTGCCGCGTTCGGCGGAGTCGCCGGCCGTGCCGCCGGGCGCTTTCCGGTTCGCCGCCAAACGTGTCCTGCGGACAACAGCGCGCAGCAGGAAGGCCGCGGCGACCTCGGTGTCGCCGAGCCGGCGCCGTTCGCCGCTGATGGCGGTGAACGCGTCCTGCACGATCGTTTCGGCGGTCACGATGTCGGAGACGAGCAGCACGGCGAGGCGCAGCAGTGGCCGCGAGTGCTCTGCGTAGAGCACGGCAATGGCCTGGCTCGCGGGATCTTCCGCGTCCTCCGTTTCCTCAGGCGCGGCACCAACATGCCGGGCGTCCGACAACATGGTCACGATTTGTGAACGGTACGTCACGCAACCCCCCACTCCCCGATTGCGATAAATGTCCCCAGATGTTCTTATCACCAGAATTTCTGGAAAGACAGGACCAAAGTCCCTTGACATGAGGATTCGTGAAGAGTAAAAAGTTTTATTTTCCGTCCGCTGGATCATGCGAATCGCTCGCGTCCCGACTCGCGGTGATCAGCAGTGACAGGCTCTTTACTTCCGTGGGGACGTCGTCCAGGGAGCGGCCGTAAACCCCGGCGACCGTGATCACGGGGGTGGCGCTTACCGCCCAGCCGTGCTGGTTCAGCCAGTTCACCGGGTCGTGCTCCTGGGCGGACGCCCACGTCGCGGCGATGTCCTCGTCGACCCGGCTGACGAGTTCATCCACTTCAGCGTTTTCCACTGTCCCGCTGAACTTCGTTATGTCGAAATGCTCCAGCGCGAGACGACTGCCTGCTGCGGAGAGTTCGTGCGTCCGGTCAAGCAGCGCCCGCTTCTCGTCGTCCGGCAGGTAGGGGAACAGCCCTTCCGCCAGCCACGCGGTGGGTGACGCCGGGTTGAAGCCCGCCTGCCGGAGCGCGGGCGGCCAGTCCTCGCGCAGGTCGCGGGCAACGGTCCGCCGGGCACAGTGCGGCACCGCGTCCTGCTCACCGAGCACGTTGTCCTTGAACGCGATGACCAGCGGGGCGTCCACCTCGTACACCGCAGTGCCGGGCGGGCAGTCGAGCCGGAAGGCGCGCGAGTCCAGCCCGGCGCCGAGGATCACCACCTGGCGGATGCCGGCCTCGCCGGCGGCGCCGAAGAAGGCATCGAAGAACCTTGACCGAACGCCAATGTACGTCGCGAGCCCCAGCCAGGGGAAGCTAGGGTCCCGGCCGACTTCTTCCGGCGTGGTAGGGATAGGCGATGGCAGCTTGCTCGCGGCGGCGCGCACGAACGCCGCGGCATAAGGGTCGGTGACCAGCGGGGCGGGGTGGCGGGATTCGATGGCGCGGACCCCGGCTGCCCAGAGCGCGGTCAGGCCGACCCCGGTCACGATGTCCCAGTCCGCTTCCTCAGGCATGAGGATCCCGTGGTCCAAGCGATGTTAAGGCGGGCGGAACCCGCCAGTCTCGTACCATGCTCGCTACGCTAGCCGCGCGGGCACGGCGGAGCTAGCCCTTTGCCGTGTTGATCAGAAGGGATGTCCGAAGTACTTTCGGCATGATGTACTTTGCCCCATGGGTCACAGCGAACACATGGACTACCACCGTGATCGTGCCGCCGGGCACCTCGGGCCGGCCACCTCGGAAACCCGGTGAACGCCGTCCCGTTCACCGTGAACGTGCCGGACACGGTGCTGGCCGACCTGCGCGACCGGCTGGCGCGGACACGCTGGCCGGATGAGGTACCGGGAGCCGGATGGGACTACGGGGTCAGCCTGGCGTACCTGAAAGACCTGGCGGAATACTGGCGTACCGGCTTCGACTGGCGCATCCACGAGTCGCGGCTGAACGAGCTGTCCAATGTCAGCGTGGAGATCGACGGGTTGCGGATGCACGCCATCCACCAGCGAGGCCACGGTCCGCGCCCGTTGCCGCTGCTGATCACCCACGGCTGGCCGAGCACGTGTTACGAGGCGATCGACCTCATCCCGCTGCTAACCGACCCGGACGATCCCGCCGACGCCTTCGACGTCATCGTCCCGTCGCTGCCCGGCTTCGGCTTCTCGGAGATCCCCGCGGTTCCCGGGATGACGTCAACGCGGAAAGCCGGGATGCTGGTCCGCCTGATGGAGGCGCTGGGCTATGACCGGTTCGGCGCGCACGCATACGACGTCGGCGCGAGCATGCTCAGCGTGATGTGCCTGGACTACCCGGACCACATCATCGGCTATCACACGACGGAGCCGGCGAACGCGGTGTCGTATACCGCGCCTGCCTTGCCGCCGCTGACTGAGGCCGAACGCGCCTACCTGGACCTCCAGGACAAGTGGTACGCCGAGGAAGGCGGCTATGACCTGATCCAGGCCACCAGGCCGCAGACACTCGCGTACGGGCTCAACGACTCTCCGGCCGGCCTAGCCGCATGGATCCTGGACAAGTGGTACACGTGGACCGAACCGCCGGACGGCGACCTCGGCAAGCACTTCACCGCCGACCAGCTCCTCGCTAACGTCACCATCTACTGGGCGACCGGCACCATCAACTCCGCCAACCGGGGGTACTACGAACGGGAGCATCATCCCCGCCAGCCGGCCGCGACCGACAAGATCCAGGTCCCGGTCGGCATCGCGCTCACTACCCAGGCCATCGAACGCGCGCCGCGCGAGTACCTGGAGCGGTTTTTTACCGACATCAGGTACTGGCGGGACCTCGGCACCGGCGGCCACTTCATCATGCTGGAGCACCCTGAGCTGCTCGCTGAGTCGATCCGCGCGTTTTTCCGCCAGTTCCGGTAGCGCGCTGGACTTCAGCCTTTCAGCTTCCCAGGACCTGCTCGAGGTACGGGTTGGCGAACCGGCGTTCGGGGTCGGCCTGGTCGCGGATCCGCAGGAAGTCGCCGAAGCGGGGGTAGAGCGTGCTCAGGCGCTCGGCGTCGAGGGTGTGCATCTTGCCCCAGTGCGGGCGGCCGCGAACGGCCGTCGCGATCGCCTCGAACGCGCGGAAGTACTCCTGGTAGGGCAGGCCGACGTACTGGTGGATGGCCACGTAGGCGGTGTCCCGGCCGTAGGCGGTGGACAGCCAGATGTCGTCCGCGGCGGCCACCCGGATCTCAACCGGGAACATGACCGGGTGGGCGAGCCGCGGCACTGCGCGGCGCAGTTCGGCGAGAACATCCAGCACGGATTCGCGGGGAACGGCGTACTCGGATTCGACGAAGCGGACCCGGCGCGGGGTCACGAAAACCCGGTGCGAGGTCGCGGAGTACGACCGTTTCGACAGTGTCGCGGCCGCCAGCCGGTTCAGTGGTTTGATCAGCGCGGGCACGGCACGTCCCGTCCGGCACAGCGCGCCGAACGCCGCGTTCTCCATCACGTCGTACTCCCAGAAGCGCCGCCACGCGGGCATCTCGGGGGGTCGCCCCCCCGAGACAACATTGTTCCGTTTCACCAGGGCGTTGCGGCCGTAGGGGAACCAGTAGAACTCGAAGTGATCGTTGTCCGCCGTGAACTCGCCGAACCGGGCGGTTACCTCTTCAAGCGGCATCGGCCGCTCGTTGGCGACCAAGGTGAACGCCGGGACGCAGCGCAGGGTCACCGTGGAGATCACGCCCAGGGCGCCGAGGCCGACTCGCGCGGCGGCGAACTCGTCCGGCCGGTACGTGGCCGAACAAGACATCAGCGAGCCGTCGGCCAGCACCAGCTCCAGCGTCTCGACCTGAGTCGCGAGCCCGCCGAGGCGCGCCCCGGTGCCATGGGTTCCGGTGGAGATGGCGCCCGCGATCGTCTGGGCGTCGATGTCGCCGAGGTTCGGCATCGCCAGGCCGAGTGTGTCGAGCGCGGCGTTGAGCGCCCGGATCGTGGTGCCCGACCGCACCGTGACAAGTCCCGACTTCGCGTCCGCCGTCACGATGCCGGTCCAGCCGGACAAGTCCAGTGCGGCGCCGGTGGTCGCCGCCGCCGGGGTGAAGGAGTGCCCGCTGCCGAGGGCCCGGACGGCAAGTCCGGCTCCGCCAGCCTCTTTCACCGCGTCCGCGATCGCTTCGGCGGTTCGCGGCCAGTATCGCCGGGCTGGTTCCGCGGCCGCCGTGCCGGCCCAGTTCTGCCACGTCATTGTCTGAGTATCCAGACTCGTCCGCTTATGGTCTAGTTTCCCGGTAACGGTTACTGTTCCACCATGCCGGGCATTATCGCGAGGCCGCTCGCCGGCCAGGAACTCTACGAGCGGGCGACCGCGCACCTGGATCCGCCATTCGCCGTGGTCGATCTCGACGCTTTCGACAGCAACGCCCGCGACATGGTGCGGCGGGCTGGCGGGCTGCCGATCCGCGTGGCCAGCAAGTCGCTGCGCTGCCGGTACCTGATCGAGCGCGTCCTCGCCCGGCCGGGTTTCCGCGGCGTTATGTGCTACTCGCTGGCCGAGGCGCTCTGGCTGCACGGCACCGGCGTCAGCGACGATCTGCTGGTCGCCTATCCGACTACCGACCGGGGCGCGCTGCGCGCGCTGGCCGCAGATGCCGCGGCACGGCGGCACGTCACGGTCACGATCGACTCCGCGGACCACCTCAACTTCATTGCCGCGACGCTCGGCGACGGCCACCCCGAGATCCGGGTCTGCCTGGAGCTCGATGTGTCGTGGCGTCCGCTCGGGCACGGGCCCGTGGTGCATATCGGGACCTGGCGGTCGCCGCTGCACACCCCGGCGCAGGCGGCCCTGTTCGCCGAGACGATCCTCGCCCGCCCGGGATTCGCGCTCACCGGGGTGATGGGGTACGAGGGGCAGATCGCGGGCCTCGGCGACGCGCCGCCGGGGCGTCCGCTGCGTGCGGCGCTGCTCCGGCTGATCCAGGCCCGCTCGGCGGCGGAACTGCGTGAGCGCCGGGCCGAGACGGTCCGCCGGATCAGCGCCATGACCAGCCTGGAGTTTGTCAACGGCGGCGGCACCGGCTCGCTGGAGTCCACGTCGGCGGACAAATCGGTCACCGAACTTGCCGCCGGATCAGGGCTGGTGGGGCCGGTGCTGTTCGACGCCTATCGGAAGTTCCGTCCCCGTCCGGCGCTGCTGTACGCGCTGCCGGTGGTGCGGCGGCCCGCGCCTGGCATCGCCACGTTGTTCAGCGGCGGCTACGTCGCGTCCGGAACCGGGACGCCGGACCGGCTGCCGAGCCCGTTCCGCCCGGTTGGCCTGCGCCTTACTGGCACCGAGGGCGCGGGCGAGGTGCAGACCCCGGTGCGCGGCGCCGCCGCGGGCTTGCTGCGTACCGGCGACCGGGTCTGGCTGCGGCATGCCAAGGCCGGCGAGCTGGCCGAGCGTTTCACCGAGTATTACCTGGTCGGCGCCGATGATGGCCAGGAACGCAGTGTTCCTACCTACCGCGGGGAGGGCCAGTGCTTCGGATAGGACTATGCAATGGATGAGGCCGTCGCGCCGGAAACGCGTGCCACGGTACCGGCGGCGCTCGCCGAGCCGGTCACGCCCGTGCGCGCCAGGTGGATCTCGCTGCTGTTCCTGGCCAACATCGGGATGTGGCTCGCGATCTACGCGCCAATCCAGGTGCTGCTGCCGGAACAGGTGCAGTCCCTGCACGATCACGTCACCAAGAGCGGCAGCGTCCCCAGCGGAGTGGATGCCGTGCTGCTGTCGGTGGTGATGGGAGCTGGAGCGGTCGCCTCGCTGCTCGCCAACCCGGTCGTCGGCGCGCTGTCGGACCGGACGACCTCGCCGCAGGGGCGCCGTCATCCGTGGACGATCCGGTGCGCGCTCGTCGGCGTCGCCGGGATCATCGTGGTCGCGGCGTCCCCCGCCATCTGGGTGATGGCGGTCGGGTGGTTTATCGCGGAGCTGGGACTCGGCGGCATGCTCGCCACGCTCACCTCCGCGCTGCCCGACCGGGTACCGACCAGGCAGCGTGGCACGGTCGGCGCGCTGATCGGGATCAGCCAGATGCTCGGCACGGTGCTCGGTGCGCTCATCGTGACCGTACTTGTCACCCGGATGTCCGCCGGGTACCTCACCTGCGCGGCGATCCTGATCGTGACCGCTGCCCTGTTCACGCTGCGTACCCCGGACGAGCCGCTGCCTGCCGAGTGGAAACCACGGCTGCCGGCCAGGGCAGCGCTGCGCACGCTGTGGGTATCGCCGCGTCAGCACCCAGACTTCGGCTGGGCGTGGCTGACCCATTTCCTGGTGAACCTGGGCAACGACCTCGGCACGCTTTACCTGCTGTACTTCCTGGCCCGCGGCGCGCACTACCACGATCCGCAGACGGGCCTGCTCATCCTGATGGCGCTGTACGCGGTCGCGCTGCTGGCGGCGGGTGCGGTCTGCGGCAGCCTTTCCGACAGGTCGCAGCGGCGCAAGCCGTTCGTCATCGGGTCAGCCGTCGTCATGGCCGTTGCGGCGGCGCTGCTGGTGATCTCGCCTACCTGGGACGCGGCGCTCGGCGCCGCGCCGCTGCTCGGCGCGGGGTTCGGCACCTACTGGGCGGCGGCGCCGGCGTTGCTCACCCAGGTGCTGCCCGCCGCGATGGACCGCGGCAAGGACCTGGGCCTGATCAACATGGCCTACAGCCTGCCGCTTGTGGTCGCCCCGCTGGCCGCCGGGGTTGTGCTCGGCCTGATGAACAGCTATCCCGCGCTGTTCGGACTCGCCGGCGTGGTGACCATCGCGGCCGCCTTGACAGTAAGCCGGGTCCGTTCGGTGGCTTGACCTTCTATACCAAATCGAGATCAAGCGGCATACTTGTCAGAAAGACAATGGGTGGAGGTCACCTCTTGGCGAACCGGGCCTTCCGCTTTACAAAAGGCCTCGTCGGGGGGGGCGCTACCCTCCTCGCGGCCGTTATTGGCATGGCTGGCCTTACAGGCTGCGGCGCCCCGCAGTACACCTACGTCAGCGACTCGGCCGCGAAGGCCTATTTCAAGGTCCCGTACGGCTGGCACGAGATTTCTCAGTCCGCGCTCGCGCAGGCACTGGATACGAGCGGAACGGGCGTGTGGGTATCGGCTTTCGGCGCCGGTCCCGCGGAATCATCCGGGGACGTTTTCTCCTTCGACGTGGACCAGCCTTTTGTTCTCGCCGAGATCGGGACGCTGAACTCGACGGCGAGCGACGCGCTGTCCTACAACGGCCTTGAGGACGTCTTCCTGCCGGTCACATCGCAGGCCCGCTCGGCCGATAGCGGGAAACTGCCGGTGACCAACTTCCAGCTGCTGCACCAGGGCACGCTGACCCCGGGCAGCCATGGAGTGCACGGGGTGCGGGTCACCTACGACTACACGTACGAGGACGGGACCGCCGACACCTTCGACCAGGTAGCACTCACCAACGCGGACCAGACACAGGTCTACCTGCTCGTGGTGCACTGCACCACCTCCTGTTACAGCCACAATCAGAAAGCGATCGACGACATCTTGTCGTCATTCACCGTCGGGAGCCCGTGATGAGAAAGCTCCAGCGACCGGCCATGGGACTGAGCTACGAGGGCGGGCGGCCGAGAGAAGAGGACGTCCCCACCCGCAAGCCGTTGTCGCTGTGGGACCGGGGGAAGTTCCTGCTGCTGCTCGCGATCATCTGGATTCTCCTCGTCTGGTCCGTGATGGCGGACAACCCGATCGTGGGATTCTCCGACGCGGTGAAGATCGAAGTACGGACGGGTTACTGGGTTTTCATCCTGGCCGGGCTCGAAGCGGTGCGGCAGATTCACTACCTGATCAGCGAGCGCTGGGGCAGCTACAACCAATTCTGGGTCCGGGCCGTCTTCGGCCGGACCGAACGGCTGAAGCAGCGCAAGCTGTCCGACTGGACCAGGTTCCGGGTCGGGCGCGTGATCACCTGGGTGCTGGTGATCGCCGTAGCCGCCATCATCACCGGCAAGATCATCCACACCACGCCGATCCTCGCGCTGCTGACCGCTCCGCAGCTGATCTGGCACGCGCTGCCGTTCGTGATCCAGATCGCCTTCTACTTCTGCTTCATCATCCTGCAGTTCGTCGGGCTGTTCTGGTTCCTTTCCCGCGGCGGCATGGACGTGTATTTCCCGGACGACATCAAGACCAGGTTCTCCGACGTCTGGGGCCAGGATCACGTTCTTGAGCGGGTGAAGGAGAACATCATCTTCCTGGAGAACCCGGAACTGGTCGAGGATCACGGCGGGTACGTGCCCGGCGGGATCCTGCTGTGGGGGCCGCCGGGCACCGGCAAGACGCTGATGGCGGAGGCGGTGGCCGGCGAGACAGGGAAGCCGTACGTGTTCGTGGACCCCGGCGCGTTCATCAACATGTTCATGGGCGTCGGCATCCTCAAGGTGAAGTCGCTCTTCCGCAAGCTGCGCCGGCTGGCGCTGCGGTACGGCGGCGTGGTCGTGTTCTTCGACGAGGCGGACTCGCTCGGCAACCGTGGCATGCTCACCCAGGGCGCGCCCGGCGGTGGCCGGGGATCCGCGTCGCCCGCGTTCGCCGCGGCCGGCTGCCACGGGTTCTCCTACCTGTCGGCGGACACCCAGTGGCGGCTGGCGCACGACGCGATGGCCTCGGGGCCGCCGGAGCCGGACACCCGGCGGAGCAAGCAGATCCTTGGCGGGATGATGAACGGCGGCGGCAACGGCGGCGGGATGGGAACGCTGCAAGCGCTGCTCACCGAACTGTCCGGGCTGAAGAAGCCGCGCGGGTTCGTCAACCGCCACGTCCGTCGGATTTTCGGCATGCGGCCGAAGCCGCCGCCCAAGTACCGCATCCTGGTCATGATGGCGACGAACATGCCGTCGGCGCTGGACGAGGCGCTGCTGCGGCCGGGGCGCATCGACCGCATCTACAAGGTCGGCTACCCGTCGAAGGCGGGCCGGATCCGCACCTACGAGGGCTATCTCAACAAGGTCGCGCACGAGTTGAGCGCCGAGCAGATCGACAAGCTCGCCACGGTTACGCCGTACGCCACCGGGGCAAGCATCAAGGACCTGGTCAACGAGGCGCTGATCACCGCGATCAGGGACGGCCGGGACGTGATCACCTGGCCGGACGTGATCCGGGCCAAGCAACTCAAGGAACTCGGGCCGCCCCAGGATGTCGAGTACATCGAGCGGGAGCGGCACGCGGTCGCGGTGCACGAGGCGTGCCACGCGCTGGTCGCGTACCGCACTCGCCAGCACATGGAGATCGACATCGCGACGATCGAGAAGGGCAGCGACTACCTCGGGATGGTGGCGAGCATCCCGCCCGAGGAGCAGTTCACCCGGTGGCGCAGCGAGTACGAGAGCGACATCCTCGTGTCGCTGGCCTCGCTGGCTGGCGAGCGGATGTTCTTCGACAGCGATAGCTCGTCCGGCGTTTCCGGCGACCTGGAGTCGGCGACCACGGTGGCCTCCTACATGGAGGGCTTCTGGGGGATGGGCAAGACGGTTTCCTCCTACTCGTCGGCCAAGCGGCTCGAGGTCGGCGCACCGGGCGGTGGCCGCGGCGGACCCGGCGGGTCCGGCCAGGAGACGCAGATCCGGGCCATGCAGGCGCTCGCCGACCGGATCGAGGGCAACCTGTCGGGCCTGCTCGGCCGTGTCGAGTCGATCCTGCGCGAGAACGAGCGGCACGTGCTGGCGCTCGCGCACGCGCTTGAGACGCACAAGACGCTCAGCGGCGAGGACGTGCGGGCGGTATTCGAGCACGAGCGCGGACCCCTGGTGGACGGGACGCCGTACGCCGACGATGAGTTTATCGGCCGACTGCGGGAATACCACCTGGTGGCGGCGCGCGCGCACCGCGAACATAGCCCGGAGCAACTCTCGCTCCCGGTGGCGGTCCCCGCCTACGCTGCCGACGTGGCCTTGGCCAGCGGGTACGGCACGCCGGCAGGCAGCGGGGTTGCGGAAATCCCGTTTGGTGGATCCCCCGGCGATTCCGGCGACGTGATCAGCAACGGGCCGTCCTGACGATGCGTGCCCGGCACCGGGTGCGGTTCGCCGTCAACCTGGCCAACGGCTCCACGCTGGCCGGCGTCGGTGTCGCGCTGGCCGGACGCGCCCGGCTGGCACAGGCCTCCCGTGGCGGGCTGCTGACCGCGGTCGGCTACCGGCTGCCGGTGCCCGGCGCACCGGCGTTCACCCTGGGCAACGTGATCCTCACCCGCCTGGACTCGCTGCCCCCGGACGGCGCGCTGTTCCGGCACGAGGCACGGCACGCCACGCAGTACGCCTGGTGCGGCGGGCTGCTCATGCTCCCGCTGTACTTCACTGCGGCCGGCGCGTCGTGGGTGCTGTGCGGCGACTTCGGCGCGTGGAATGTCTTCGAGCGGCTGGCCGGGCTGGCGGACGGCGGGTACGCCCGCAAGCCGCTGCGCCGGCTTACCGGGACACGCCCGCCAGCAGCCGGTCCAGGTGACCGCGATCCCGGTCCGGGAGCAGCTGGACTCGCCGGATCCACCGCCACCCCTTCCCGGTAAGCAGGAACTCGCCGGGCTGCGGGAGCGCCGCGATCCCGTTCATGATCGCCTGCGGGTCGCGCCAGTGCCGTTCGGCCGCCGCGCGCGCGTCGACCACATCGGTCACTTCGCCCGTCGCGAGGTCGATCCCCGCCAGGCACGCGGTACCCGCGACGTTGGCCCAGACGCGGCCGCCGGCCCAGCTGAGGTCGTTAAGCCCGCGGACCCGGCTGCCCTGGCACCGGACCTGGACAACGGCGCGCGGCCGCAGGGTGGCCGGGTCACGGCGGACCAGTTCACTGGTCCCGTCACTGGTCACGATCTCCGCCTGTACCGCGCACATGCCCCACCCCTCGCGGTTGTAGTCGGCTTTCTCCCGAAGTGCGAGCGTGGCCGCGTCCCAGCACAGCGCGACCCGCTCGCGCCAGCTAAGCTGCCAGACAAGGCCGCCGACCTGGCAGATACCCTCGCCGAACAGGTCATCCGGCAGCCGCGCCCGGGCCGAGGGGACGTCCGCGCCCAGTTCGTACCGGCACAGCGCCGAGGCACCGTACAGTCCGGTGGATTCCCACACCGTGCCGCCGTCGGTGATCAGGCCCTGGGTGAAGCCGTGTCCAGGGTGCGGCACTCGCCGCACCACCCGCACCCGGTGAAACCGCATGCCGTGATTATCCCGCCGCGACCCCGCACGCGCAGATAGTGGCTTGCCCCAAAAGGGTCATCCACCGTCCTGTGTACAGAAAGACGTGGTCAACAACCTGAAAGGTATTGCCAATGGGGAATATCACAGGCATGAGCTGCATAGATTTGGTATTCAAAACATAGGTAAAGAACGGTGCCGGACTACGCTTGGTTAGCGTATGCCAGTCAAAAATGGTGGGAGTCATGACCGAGACCGAACGCGGTGGTCAGGAGTTCATCCTGACCCTGTCCTGCCCCGACAAGCCCGGCATCGTCTACGCGGTCTCCAGCTTCCTGGTGCAGCACTCCGCGAACATCATCGCCAGCCAGCAGTACGGTCAGCCGGACGACAGCCGGTTTTTCATGCGGGTGCACTTCTCGGTGCCGCCGCCGGGCCGCGCGACGGCGGAACTCGAGCGCGACTTCTCCTGGGTGGCCGAAGCGTTCCATATGACGTGGCGACTGCACGACAAGTCCGAGCGCATCCGGGCGCTGATCATGGTGTCCCGGCTCGGGCACTGCCTCAACGACCTGCTGTTCCGCTGGAAGAGCGGCTCGCTGCCTGTCGACATCGTAGGCGTCGCCTCCAACCACGAGGACTTCCGCGACCTGACCGCTTCCTATCAGCTTCCGTTCCACCACATCCCGGTGACCCCGAAGACCAAGCCCGCGGCGGAAACCGCCCTGCTGTCGCTCATCGATGAGTCTGGGGCAGAACTGATCGTGCTCGCCCGCTACATGCAGATCCTCTCGCCCGAAGTGTGCAAGCGGGTCGAGGGACGGATGATCAACATCCATCACTCGTTCCTGCCGAGCTTCAAGGGCGCCAAACCCTACCACCAGGCGTACGCCAAGGGCGTGAAGCTTGTCGGGGCGACCGCGCACTACGTGACGCCGGACTTGGACGAGGGCCCGATCATCGAGCAGGACGTGATGCGCGTGGATCACACGTTCTCGCCGCAGCGGCTCGCCGAGGCGGGCCGCGACGTTGAGGCGCAGGTCCTCGCGCGCGCGGTCACCTGGCACGCGGAGCACCGGATCCTGCTAAACAGCAACCGCACGGTCATCCTGCACTGACGCCACCGCCGACACCGATCCGGTCAGGATTACAGAAGCCGCCGTGGGTAGCGTGCCTCTGTGGCTAACAGGGAACCGGGTAGGACGACCCGCTTCCGCACGCTTGCCGTCATCGGCGTAATGGCGGTGGTGATCGTAGCCGTGGCCATCGTGGCCGGGCTCGTGGCAGGCTGACAGGAGTCCTCGCTTTACTGACCGCTGATCAGCTTGTGCGCTGCGGCGGCGATGTGGTCGGCGTCGATGCCCGCCCAGGCGAGTAGTTCCTTACCGGTTCCGGATCCCGGCATCTCCCGGACGGCTAGATGCGCGATGGCCAGATCCCGCTGGCCGGCCGCGAGCAGGGCGTCGGCCACGGCTGAGCCAAGGCCGCCCTCGGGGTGATGGTCCTCCGCCACCACGATCCGCCCGGAGGTGGTCTCCGCGGCGGCGGTGAGGGTGCGGGTGTCGATCGGCTTGACCGAGTAGCAGTCGATGACGCGGGCGTCGACGCCCCCTCCCTGCAAGATCTCGGCCGCGCGCAGGCATTCGTGCAGCGTCACGCCGGCGCCGACCAGCGTCACCTGGTCCCGGTCACCGGAACGCAGCACCTTGGAGCCGCCGACCGTGAAGATCTCTCCGGCAGGATAGATGCCGGGGTAGGAACCCCGGGTGGTACGGATGTAGCTGATGCCAGGCGTCACGGCCATCGCATCGACGAGCGCGACCGCGGAAGTGCCGTCGCTCGGGTAGAACACGATCGAGTTGTGTACCGCCCGCATCATCGCGAGGTCCTCAAGGGCCATCTGCGAGGGTCCGTCGGCTCCGATCTCGACGCCGGCGTGCGAACCGGACAACCGCAAGTTGACGCCGGAGATGGCGCCCATCCGGATGAAGTCATAAGCACGGGTGAAGAACGCGGCGAACGTCGAGGCGAACGGCCGGTAACCGCGGACGGCCAGGCCGGTGGCGGACGCCACGAGCTGCTGTTCGGCGATGAACATCTCGAAGTACCGGTCCGGGAAGGCGTGCGCGAACTCATAGGCGTAGGTCGAGTTGCTGACCTCGCCGTCCAGCACGACGACCCAGGGATCACGGGCGCCGAGGGTGACGAGGGCGTCGCCGTAGGCCTTGCGGGTGGAGATCTCCTTGCCGACCTCATACACGGGCGGCTCCACGGTGGGCTTCGTCCCCTCATGGGGCTGTTGCGGCACGGTGCCCGGCCTCGTCGGCGTCGGGCCCTGCACGGCTGGTCCGGGGCGTGCACCCCGGATCACGAGGTTACGGACCCCGCCGAGCTCGGCGATGGCGCGTTCGGCCATGTCCTCAGGAAACGGCTTGCCGTGCCAGTCGTTTTTGTTCTCGACTTCGGAGAACCCGCGGCCCTTGATCGTCTTGGCCAGGATCACCGTTGGCTGCTCACCGCTGATGTCACCGGCCCTTGCCAGCGCGTCGTCGATCTGGCCTAGGTCGTGCCCGTCGATGACGATCACCCGGGCGCCGAACGACTCGGCGCGGCGGGCATAGGCATCGAGGTTCCAGCCGAGATCGGTCTCACCGCGCTGGCCGAGCCGGTTGATGTCGGCGATGGCGATCAGGTTAGAGAGCCTGTAGTAGGACGCCTTATCCAGGGCCTCCCAGATGGAGCCCTCGGCGAGCTCGCTGTCACCGCACAGCACCCAGACCCGGTAGGAAAGCCGTTCCAGGTACCGGGCAGCCAGCGCGACGCCGACGCCGTCGGGCAGTCCCTGGCCGAGTGAGCCGGTCGCCACGTCGACCCAGGGCAGCACCGGAGTCGGGTGGCCTTCCAGGCGCTGCCCGAAGCGGCGGTAGCCGTGCATCAGCTCGTCGTCCGAGACGACGCCGGCGGCCTTGAACACGGAGTAGAGCAGCGGAGACGCGTGGCCCTTGGAGAAGATCAGGTGGTCGTTGGAGTCCAGGCGCGGGTTCTCCCAGTCGTAGCGCAGGTGCCGGGCGATCAACACGGCGAGCAGGTCGGCGGCCGACATACTGGAGGTAGGGTGCCCGGAACCGGCGCTGGTCGACGAGCGGATCGAGTCGACCCGCAGTTGCGCGGCCAGTTCGGCCACCTCGTCGAGGTTGAGTGTGTAAACGACTTCGGCTGGCGTCATCGATGACACTCCCTGTTGCTTGTCGTATGCGTCGTGGCCTATGGTTCATCCGTCGATCGGCGCTCGCTCCCAGCGCTGTAATTCCCATCTGAACACACTCCACTCGGGCGGCTGCGTCCGGCATAGGGATACCTAGCCACCCTCCCATTGAGCGCAAGGTGGGGCGGCAGCGGATCTATCAGCTCGAACCGGAGCCACTGCTCGAGGTGGCCGACTGGCTCGGCCCCTATGAGAGGTTCTGGCGGCAGCGGCTGGCGGCACTGGGCTCGGTGCTTAACGACATGGAGGAGACATGAGCGAGGAACCTGAGGTCGTCGCCGCTCTGTGAGGTGGCTGATGGTGGAGCTAAGGGGACTCGAACCCCTGGCCTTCTGCGTGCAAAGCAGACGCTCTTCCAGCTGAGCTATAGCCCCGCGCTCGTTCCGAAGAGAATTGCTGGTCTCCGGAAATCCGGCTCAAGCCTACCAGCGAGGCGCGTCCCGCAGCGTGCCGAAGGCAGCGGACGGGACACCTACTTGAGCAGCCGGGACAGGCGGCGGTCGGCGAGCGGCTTGCCGCCGGTCTGACAGGTCGGACAGTACTGGAGCGCCGAGTCGGCGAAGGACACCTCGCGGATCGCGTCGCCGCAGACCGGGCACGGCTGGCCGGCCTTGCCATGCACCCGCAGGCCTGTCTTCTTCTCGCCTTTCAGGTCCGCCGCGGCCAGGCCGGCCGAACGCTTCACCGCATCCCGGAGGGTAGTGACGATCGCGGCGTGCAGCGTTTCCACTTCCTCCGGCGTGAAGCTCGCCGCCAGCTTGTACGGGGACATCTTCGCGGTGTGCAGCACCTCATCGGAGTAAGCGTTGCCGATCCCGGCGATGATGTGCTGGTCTCGCAGCACGCCCTTGATCTGGGTGCGGCGGCCGGCGAGGATGTCGGCCAGCGCCTGCACGGTGAAATCATCCGCCATTGGTTCGGGTCCGAGCGTCGCCACGCCCGGCACCTCCTGGGGATCCCGGACGAGGTAGACGGCTAGACGCTTCTGCGTTCCGGCTTCGGTCAGGTCGAAGCCGGAACCATCGTCGAGCGCCAGCCGGAACGCCAGCGGGCTCTTCCCCGGACGGACTGGCTTTTCCGGCAGGTCGTCGCGCCAGCGCAGCCATCCGGCCCGTGCCAGGTGAATGACCAGGTGCAGGTCACCACAGGTAAGGTCAAGGAACTTCCCGTGCCTTCCCACGCCCGTGATCGTCAGGCCTGGCAGGGCGGACAGCGGTGGATCGAAGGTTTTGAGCACCGCGAATGAGGCGGCCTCGGCACGGGCGATAGCGTGCCCGCAGGCACGGTCGCGCAGGAAGGCTGCCAGCACCTCTACTTCCGGCAGTTCGGGCATAACTCGAGTGTATGCAGGTCGATACCGGGTTAAACCTTGCCCGGCTCAGGCTCCGGCGGCGATGAGATCAGGGAGCGCGACGATGTTGTCGATGACGTGCGTGGCGTGGGCTCGCCGCAGCGCCGACAGGCGGCGCGGGTCCTCGCTGACCCCGATTATCAGCCTGGCTCCGGCCCGGTACCCCGCCAGCAGGCCGTTCTCCGTGGCGCTGACCATCGCCACCGCGTGCACGTCGCCCGTCCCCACCCGCAGCATCGCGGCCAGCACCAAGTCCGGCCACGGGAAGCCGCGGGGGGCGTCGTCCGCGCCGAGCACGAGATCCGCGAGTCCCTGCTGGCGCAGCCGGTCGGCTATCACGCCCAACGCGGTGTGCGAAAGCATGGACAGCAGGCAAAGCCGGGCGCCTGTTCCGGCGATCTTGCTGAGGGCCGCGACCGTTTCGGAGGGAGCGGCGAGGCCGAACCTTTCCGCTGCCGCGCGGAACGACCGGTCAAAGGCGAGGGACGCCGCCTGCGCCCGCGGCTCGTCGGTATCGAAGATCTGGCGCATGACATCGGCAGGCGGGCGTCCTCGTGCCCGGTCGAACCTGACCATGGAGCGGACATAGGCCTGCGTGCCGGCGACGATGCCCTGCGTGGCTATCGCCTCCGCGAACGCACGCTCGACAACCGACCCATCGATGACGATACTCGCCAGGTCACAGCAGACCAGCGACACGCCCGGGGTGTCGCTCATCGCACGCTCAGTAGTCGTCGGCGGCGGTCGCCTCACTCCACAGGTCAAGGTCAGCGCGCTGGGCCTGGACTTTCCGCCATACGGCCAGCCCACCAAGCACCAGCAGGGCAACGATAAGCAGCTTCTTCACTGGCTGGACCCTCCAACCTCGATTAATGTCGCGTAACTCGCGAACCTCCGTCGCTAGCCTACCGTCGGGCGAAGGCGTGAGCGGTATGGGTGGGCATACGTGGACTTGAATCCTCCACGGGCGTTACCGCCGCCGATTCGGCTGGAAGAGACTGCCGGGGGGCGGGTCCGGCTGTGGCGGAGTACGGCCGGCCGCATGCCGTGCCCGCCTGGCGGTCTCGTCGTCGGCTATGCCGATCGAGGCTATCCCGGCGGCGGTCATGCCGAACAGCAAGTGCGCGACCGCGAATACCTCTTATCAGGGATACCCGGCGGTGCGCTGACGTTGGTCGGATCCCTGCTGGCCTGCGCTCGACTGTCCGCCATCGTCCGCCGATGTCTCGCCATATCGCTAGTCGTTGTTACTCACTTGGTTACCCAGTCATCCGCTCCCCGATGCGGTGATCTACTCGCCTTGCGTCGCTCCCTGCACCAAAGCACACTCACGTGCCGGGGTTTGCGTCTCATCGTCTCCGGGCTCTGTCCCGTCTTGCCAACTGAAGACCCACCGTCACGCTCGCGGCCATGAAGAGCGAATAGATCACGAGGTGCTTGATTGTCCCGGTTCCTAGGTGCCCGTGGTCGTGCACGGCGGTTTCAATCACGTCGCCCGCCATGATCCCCGTCCACACGATGGCGAACAACTGCCATATGCTACGTCGTTCGAACCATCGTGACATGTGGTCATTATGCAGGATCGGAACTTCTCCTGTCGTCAGAGACTTGCCCACTCCTCCCCCTTACCCGGGCAGAAGATGGCCGGGCGATGCTCGTGGGTTGAGCTCAGCGCAGATCGTGCGGACATCGTCGGCGCAATCGGCGACAGTGCGCCCCGGCTGGGGCGAGGACTCCCCGTAGCCTGGTCTGTCGTAGCCGATCAGCCGCAGTCCGCGCTCGGCGGCATCCCGCACATTCCGGCCGTAAAGGTGCCTGTTATCCTCGCACTGTCGCGCTGCGGGTGCCACGTTGACCCCCACCAGCACCGGCGTTGACTAACGTAGTCACGGACGGCGCTCAGGTCATGGACCGGCTGTTCCCCGGGCAGGACACCGATGCTTAGTTACTCAGTTAGGTACTCACATGGCAAAGGCCACGGTTTCCCGTGACCTCGTAAGTCTCTGACCTGGTGGGGGTACGTGGACTTGAACCACGGACCTCTTCCTTATCAGGGAAGCGCTCTAACCGACTGAGCTATACCCCCATGGGATGGGCCGTGCTGAGCTTAGGCTCTCGCAAACGGCGACTGCGTTACTTTACCGCATCCCGGACACTGCTCGCACCGCACCCGCACTGGCTCGGGCGTTCCCGTCAATTTACCTAGGACAAATCGAGCGTGGCGTGGGGAGTGTTTGCTCCTTTTGCCGGGATGCCTGGTCTGCGCCTGTGGGCAGACCAGGGC
>Ga0335075_10001778_pt1 | contig 35140 bp, 32 predicted proteins | sample Lox_Sample_24_FD_206723 | JGI IMG/M metagenome (GOLD analysis project Ga0335075, IMG submission 206723) | Soil microbial communities from Loxahatchee National Wildlife Refuge, Florida, United States - Lox_Sample_2.4 | ecosystem: Environmental > Terrestrial > Soil > Wetlands | place: USA...
TGAGATACTGAGCAATATGCGGGCATAAACCCGGAAGGGTGCCCAAGGTTTCGGACTATAGCCATAAACTAGCTAAAGTCGATCGAATCTATGCGGATATGCTAAGTTGCTCGCTCGACGTTGTCAACAAGCCTGCAAAACGAACTCGAAACGGAGCACAAGTCAATGCATCGAATCCGCCGTAGACGCCAATCAATCGCCGCGCTGGCGGTGGCATGCGTGCTCGGGGTCGCGGCGCCCGCGGTCGCGAACGCCAGCACCACCGTCACCATCAGCGGCGCGACGTCCTCCTACCCGCTCGTCAGCCTGCTGGCGGCCAAGTACGTCAAGCTGCACCCGGGCAAAGTTCGCTTCAAGATCACCCAGGGCGGCACGACCGTCGGCCTGAACGACGTCAAAGCCGGCAGCGTCACGATCGCCGACGTCGCCCAGGAACCGACCAGCGCCGACGCGGGCCTCGACTTCTACCCGATCGCCAAGTACGCGATCTGCGTGGTGACCAACAAGGCCAACACGCTCTCGAACCTGACCTCATCGCAGGTGAGCGCGATCTTCACCGGCAAGGACACCAACTGGAGCCAGGTGCCGGGCGCCACCGCGAGCGGTCCGATCCAGGTGTTCACGCGCACCTCGGTGGCCGGCGTGCTGACGAGCTTCAAGTCGCTGCTCTTGGAAGGCAAGAGCGTCGCCAAAAGCGCGACCGAAGAGGCGAGCGAGGGTCTGATGCGCCAAGCCGTGGAAAGCGCGCCCGGCGGGATCGGCTTTTTGTCCAACTACCAGGCCGACAAAGGCGGCCTGAACTCGGTCTCCTACAACGGCGTGGCCTGCAACAAGGAAACCGCGGCCTCCGGCCAGTACGGCGGAGTGGCGATCTTCTTCGAGGTCACCAAAGGTCCCGCCACCGGCGGCGCGGCGGCGTTCATCAACTGGGTGGACAAGTCCGCGGCCGCCAAGAAGATCATCGCCAGCCAATGGGTCCCGATCGGCTAGTTCCCGCTGGGTCTCGATCGGCCTGCCGGGCGGCGCTCGAGCGCTGTCCGGCTGCGTATCTGCTGAGACCCGCAGGAAGCTGAACGCTCCCAAAGGAACACGAGTGCTGGAGAGGCTGCGCAAGCCCTGGCCCGACCGCCGCGCCGAGTTGACGCTCGGCGCGGTGTCGTTGCTCATCGGCGCTGTGGTGATCGCGATGGTTGTGTTCGTGTTCACGCGCGCGTGGCCGATCTTCCAGCACAACGGACTGGCCTGGGTCGGCAGCGGCAACCTCGAAGGTGAGGTCGCCAAGATGAACGCGGCCACCAGCAACACGCCGCCGTCGACCTTCCAGCTGCGCTTGTGGCCGCTGATCTACGGCACGCTGCTGACCACGGCGATCGCCGTGGTGCTCGGTCTGGGGATCGCTCTGCTGTCCTCGATCTTCATCGTCGAGCTCGCCCCCGCCCGGCTGACCAAGATCGTGATCCCGGTCGTGCGTCTGCTGGCATCGGTGCCCTCGGTCATCTACGGCCTGATCGGCATTCTCGTGCTGGTGCCGTTCGTGGGCAACCATCTGATCACGGCCTCAGAGCAGCACTCCACGCAGGGGGTCGTGCAGCTGACCGGCGAAAGCCTGGCTGTGGCGACCGTGATCCTCACGGTGATGATCACCCCGATCATGATCGCGTTGATCTGCGAGGCGATGTACTCGGCGCCCTCTTCTTGGAGCGAGGGCGCGATCGCTTTGGGGTGCAATCCGCTGCGCGCCGTGCGCGCCGTCACGCTGAAGGCGATCCGTCCCGCGATCGTGGCCGCCGCCGTGCTCGCGGCCGCGCGGGCGATCGGCGAGGCGGTGATGATCGAGATGGTCTCGGGCGGAAAGTTCTTCGCGCCCAACCTCGACCACGGCGTGCTCGTGTTCCTGTGGGAGCCCATGCGCACCCTTGCCTCGGCGATCGTCGACCTGCGCGAAGGCCTCGGCTCGCCCTCGTTGCAGGCCACCGTGTACACGCTCGCCGCGCTGCTGCTGTTCTCGGCGTTCATGCTGTCGCTCGCCGGCTATCTCATCAAGCTGCCGCTGCGCAGATATCAGACTCTCGGGTGAGTGGTGGGATGAGAAGTGACGGGATGAGAAGTGGGGGGATGAGCAGGATGAGAGCGATCGGATGAGCACGACCACCATCACCGAGCCCCGCGGCAAACGCGGGCGCAGACCATCGCCGTTGAACGGGCGTGGCCGGCGTTCGTCGCCGATGAGCTGGCGCTGGAGCGATCGGCTGGTGCTGGCCGCCGCCTGGGTCACCGGTCTCGCGCTGTGCGCGATCGCAGGGGCGATCGTCCTGTATATGGGCTACCGCGGCATCCAGTACATCCGCCCGTCGCTGATCCTCAGCCGCCCGCAGCCGAGCACCACACAGGCCGGTTCGGGCGGGTTCTTGGATCCTCTGCTTGGCACGATCGTCCTGACCCTGATCGGCATCGCGCTGGCGTTGCCGCTGGCACTGTGCGCTGCCGTGTGGATCGTCGAGTACGGACAGGGTGGGCGGGTATCTCGATCTCTGGCGCGCGTGGTCGAGTCGAGCATCGAGATCGTCGCCGGCACACCCGACATCGTGATCGCGATCTTCGGACTGGCGGTGTTCCAGACGCACCTGCTCGCCCCGTTCTCGTTCACCTCCGAAAACGGCGGCGTGTACGGCCGCTCGTTCATCGCCGCCGGCGCGATGATGTCGCTGCTGGCATTGCCTCCCTTGTACGCCGCGACCCGCGACGGACTGCAGGCTGTGCCTAGCCACATGCGCGAGGCCGCCTATGCCCTCGGCAAGACCCGCATCACGACGATCCGCCGCGTGCTGCTGCCGAACGTGCGCTCGAACATCGCCACCGGCATGACGCTCGGCATCAGCCGCATCATCGGCTCGACTGCGATCGTGCTGATCTTGCTCGGCAGCACGCTGCGCATCGAAACCCAGGGCTCGTTCCCGGCGATCAACCTGCTGCGCGGCACCGGCTCCACGCTCACCAGCTACATCTACGAAAACTCGCCCGCCGGCGAAGGCGGCGCGCCGCAAAAGGCATACGCCGCCGCGTTTTTGCTGCTGATCTTCGTGCTCGGCCTGAACCTCGTCGTCGAGCGGATAGGTCGCGCGCAGGCGCGCTCGAGTGGGCTGATGACTACCACCGGTGTTGTCTGATAGCGTTGAGCGCCGTGGATGGCAGGCGGGAGATCGAGCATCCGACCACTCCCATCCACTTCGAGAAGCGGCAAGGGCGGCTGGTGGCCGTCGCCGACCGGCCGATGCCTGTGCTGACGCAGGAGCTGGTGCGCGAGACGCTGGAACAGATTCGCCGGTGAGCTCGACCGGCTCGGTGTCGAGGTGATCTACATCTGATCCTGTCCTGCGGCGGATAGAGTCGCCGGGCGCGCCTCGCAGAGCAGCGGCGCGCCGCAGTGCCAGCAGTAGGAGGCTCCGCGGCTGTGGACCGCGCCGCAGGCGCGGCACTGGCCGTCGATGCCGGCCTCGGTGGTCGCGAGCAGTCGTTGCACCTCGCCCAGCTCCGCGTCGGCCTGCTGCAGCTCGGCGGCTTTGCGGGAGAGCACGTCCAGGCGGTAGTGGTCGCGGATCGCCATCTCATAGGCGAGGCCTCCCAGGTCCCACGTGAGCGCGGCGACGCGCTCGGCCAGCTCGCGGCGCTGCCGGCGCAGGTCGGACATGGGATCGTTCATTTGACTTCGATCGGTGCGGTCGTGATCTTGTTCAGTTCCGCCTCTTTCTTCTTGCCGGTCGACTTTTCGAGTTTCTGCGCGGATTTGCTGTCGAGCGGCTTGGCCGGCGGGGCTTTGGCCGGAGCTTTGGCTTCGGCCCGTTCTTCGGCCTTGGCTTCGGCTTCTTCCTTGGCTTCTTCGCTCTTGGTCGAGGTCGCGGACTTGGCGGCGCCCGTCGAGGAGGTGGAGCTCGAGCCGGTCGAGGTGGGCGCGGGGGTCGTACTCGCCCCGGTGCTCACAGGCGCGCTTGCCGAGAGCCCTTCGACTTTGATGACCTGCGGGCCGCTCGCCACGGATTTGCCCTGGCTGGCCCAGTGCCCGAGCAGCAGCCCGGCCAGCAGCGCGAGCAGCAACACCGAGGCGACCCCGAAGATCGGCGCGTACCGCCGCAGCCATGGCGGTCCGGCCGGCTCCACGTAGGGAGCGTAGGCCATTGGTATCGCGCCGGCCGCGCCGACGCCGATCTGCTCCTGGCTCTGGCGTTCGCTGTCCAGCACGTCCAGGAACGCCAGGCGAGTGGGCGTGGCGGGCTGCCCGCAGGACAGGCAATAGCGCTGGTCGGCCACGAGCGGGGCGCCGCAGTGCGCGCAAGTGGACGCCGAGCCCTCGGGGGCCGGCACCGGAGCGAGGTCGGTCATCCAAACGCCCCCCGCACGTATTCGCGCGTGCGCTGCGCGCGGGGATCCTCGAACACGTCGCGCGCGGCGCCGTACTCGACGAGGTCGCCGAGGTACATGAACGCGACCTTGTCGGCCACCCGGTGGGCCTGGGCGAGGTTGTGCGTGACGATCACGACCGCCAGCTCGCGACGCAGTTCGCCGATCAGCTCCTCGATCACGCCGGTGGAGATCGGATCCAGGGCGCTGCACGGCTCGTCCATCAGCAGCACCTCCGGTCGCGGGGCGATCGCTCGGGCTATGCACAGCCGCTGCTGCTGGCCGCCGGACAGGCGCAGCGCCGGACGGTCGAGATCGCCGGCGACCTCCTCGTACAGTCCCGCGCGGCGCAGCGCGTCGATGACGAGCGGCTCCAGCTCGCGCCGCCCAGGCTTCTTACGTCCCTGCTCTCGCAACGCGAACGCGACGTTGTCGAAGATCGACATCGGAAACGGGTTGGGCTGCTGAAAGACCATCGCCACGCGCGAGCGCAACTCGGTGTCGACGAGGTCGTGGATGTCCTCTCCGTCGAGCAGGATGCGCCCCTCGCGGCGGGCGCCTGGGGTGAGCTCGGTGAGGCGGTTGAGGGTGCGCAGCAGGGTTGTCTTGCCGCAGCCGGAGGGCCCGATCAGGGCGAGTACCTCGCCTTGGTGGATCGCAAGGGAAACCGAGCGCACGGCATTGGCGCCGCGCCGGCCGAGGGAGCTGGCGCCACCATAGGAGACGCTGACGTCCTCCAAGCGCAGCCGCTCGAGGCCGGCGGTGTCCCGCACCGGGCGCAGCGCCTCGCGCTGCTCGGGTGGGCGCACCGGCTCGGGCGGACGGTCGAGCACGATCGTGCGCACCGGCGGCACCGGTGATGCGGACCGCGAGGCCGTACCCGTGACCTCAGCCCAGGCGTGGTCCGTAGAGGCGGCATCGGCGTTCTCCTTGTGGCGGTCCGTCGCCTCGCTCCAGGGATCCAGAACCATCTCCTCAGCACGCATGGGGCACTATCTCCATCGACTCGACTTTTATAACCGAATCACTGAGGTTAGCGGGTTTGCGCGCGATTGCAAACCGGGTTCGGCCTATTGCCGCCCGATGCTCTACGGCACGCTAGGACTAAGCCGGCGGCTGCTCGGCCGGTGGTGGCGATACGGGCTGCTGCGCCACGGGCGCCGCGACGGGCTGAGGCTGAGCTGCCGGAGGTGGCTGCTGCTGGGGTTGGGCCACGCTGGTCGCCAGCGTCGGTTGAGATTGCTGCATCTCGCCCGTCACCGACGTCTTGAATTCGCGCATCCCGCTGCCGAGCGAGCGACCGATCTCCGGCAGGCGCCTGGCTCCGAACACGAGCAGCAGGATCACCACCAGGAAAGCGATGTGGATTGGGTTGTCGAGTCCCATTGAAGATTCAGTCTAGAGCATCGCGGTCGCTGTCTATGCGGGTTTGTCCGCAGTGCTTGTGTGCAGCGCGCGACGCACGAGCTGACCCGCGATCACGACCATCAGCACGGCGAACGCGTCACGCAGCACGGTCGCCGACAGCGCGTTCGCGAACGCGACTCCCACCGCGACGCCGGCCAGCGAGAGCACGCCGATCCTCAGCGCGTCGCGGCGGCGGACATTGCCGTAGCGGTCCTGGTTCAGCGCGCCGACGAGCGCCACGGGCACGATCGCCAGCAGCGAGGTCGCCTCCGCCTGATGCTGGGTCAGGCCGGCCACGATCACGAGGCCCGGCACGAACAGGATCCCTCCACCGACCCCGAGCAGGCCGCCGATCACGCCGGCGGCCAGGCCGATGAGGATGAGCCAGATCACTGCAGCGCCAGCTCGATCGCGCTGGCCAGGAGCAGCGCCGCGAACAGCAGCGAGATCACGCGGACGTGGATGCGCTGCGCCAGCCACGTTCCCGCCAGCACGCCGCCCACCGCGGGCACGCCCACGAGCGCGGCGTCGGACACGTGCACGTTGCCGTACACGCCCTGGATCGCGGCGGCAAAAGCGGCGATGAACACGATCGCCGCGAGCGAGGTCGCGGTCGCCGCGCGCTCGCCGTAACCGAGCCACAGAATCAACAGCGGCACGATCACGCTGCCGCCGCCGACGCCGAACAGGCCGCTGAACAATCCGGCGGCGGTTCCGATCGCCATCAGCCTCAGTCCCCGCCGGCCCGCAAGTTCTGAGGCATGGTGCGATTCGGCCACGGCGGCCGCCATACTAATGTCCGTGTCACCCGCCGCGACGCCCGCCACGGCGCTCGAGCCGCTCCGCGCGGACCCGTCCCGCGCCGCCGTGCTGCTGGACATCGACGGCACGCTCGCGCCGATCGTCCAGCACGCCGCCGACGCGCACGTTCCGGAGGCCACCCGCGCGCTGCTGATCGAGATCGCAAGGCGCTATCGCCTCGTCGGCTGCATCAGCGGTCGCCGCGCGAGCACGGCTCGCCAGATCGTCGCGATCGGGACGATCGCCTACATCGGCAACCACGGCGGCGAGCTGCTGCGCCCCGGCGCCACCCGTCCCGAGCTCGACCCCGAGCTGGCGGCGTGGGCCCCGCGCGTGCGCGCGTTTGCCACCGCCGCCTACACCCCCGCGCTGCAGCGCCTGCGAATCCGCACCGAGGACAAGGACACGATCGCCGCCTTTCACTGGCGCGGTGCCCCCGACGATGAGGCCGCGCACGCCGCCGTGCAGGGGATCGCCGACGCCGCAACCGCTCAGGGGTTCGCCGTGCACTGGGGGCGCAAGGTGCTCGAGGTGCGTCCTCCGGTCGAGTTGCACAAGGGACTCGGCGTCGCCGCGATCCTGCGCGACCAGGCCGTGTCCGCCGCGGTGTACGTGGGGGACGACATGACCGACCTGGATGCGTTTCGCGGTCTGCGCGAGCTGGCGCGCAAGGGGGAGCTGGAGCACGCGGTGTGCGTAGCCGTCGAGTCCGACGAAGCGCCAGTAGAGCTGACCTCCGAGGCGGACCTGCAGATCGACGGCGCCGCCGGCGTGCGAGGGCTGCTCGAGGCGTTGCTCCAGCGGGACTGACCCACGGCGGCTGACTGTGCGGTTCGTCGATTTCCTGAAGACCACGGTCCTGCTCAGCGCCGCCGCCGCGACCGCGCTGGCGGTGGTTACGATGCTCGCGATCGCCGACTCGACGATGAGCGTGGGCGCGCAGGAGCGCCTGGCGGTGGCCGCCCTCGGATGGTGGGTGATCGCCGCGCTGATCGGCCTGCGCATCGGGCGCCGCGCCGAGGCCAGCCCCGCGATCGCGCGGCTGCTGGCCAGCGCGCGATCGAGCACCGCCCTGCCCGAGTATCACCCCAACATGGTCCTGCTCAACCGCCTGTGGCCCTTGCTGGTGTTCACGCTGATCGCGGGCGGCCTCTCGTTTCTGGCGCCGCAGATCCCCGGCATCGCCGTCGGCTTCGCGGTCATCTGGGCGCTCGCCTGGCGCCGCCAGCACGGGGCCGTGGCGGCGATCGAGGAGCGCGACGGCGTGACCTTTCACGTGATCCGCACCTCCCCTGTGCATCCGATCGTGCTGCAGCGCACGCCCGGCTTCAAAGCGCTGCGGCCGACCGAGCCGACCAACGGCGCGGTCACTTGATGGGTGGCTCTGCGACCGACGTCCTGGTCGTCTCGCTCGGCTCGACCTTTGGGTTGCGCGCCGTCGACGAAGAGCTAGTGCAGTCGCTGCGACGTGCCGGCGCGTCGGTCGCGCTCGTGTCCGCGGCTGCCGCGCCGCCGCGCCCGGTGCGCACGTTCGCGCTGACGGACCTGACCTGGGCGCTGGCCGCGCGACGTGCCGCCACGGCCGGGCTGGCCGAGCACCGCCCGCGCGCGGTGATCTACTCCACGACGACCGCTGCGCTGTTCTGGCCGCGTCCCGGGGCGATCCGCTTCGACGCGCCCGCGGCCGCCAACCGCCCGGGACGCCACGGACTTTGGCAGCGGCCGCTGGAGCGCCGTCGTCTTGCGCAGGCGCCGTTATTGCTGCCCCAGAGCGCCGGGGCGCTCGCCGAGCTGCCCGATGTCCTCGTCGGGCGTGTGCGCGACCGGGCGATCGTCGTGGGGGTGCCGGTCGAGCCGTCCGGCGCGCCGACGCCGGTCGCGGAGCGCGACATCGCCGCGATCGCCTACGCCGCCAACCCGGCCAAGAAGGGGATCGACCGGGTTCTGGACGCGTGGTCGCGCGCGCGGAGCGCGGACGAGGAGCTGGTCCTCGCGGGCGCGTCGCAGGAAGAGCTCGCGCGAGCGGGGGTCCGGCTGCCGGTGGAACGGTCCTCGCGCGAGGGGGTGCGCATGGTTGGACGCCTTGCGCCTGCGGAGTACCGCGCGCTCCTGCGCCGCGCCCGCGTATTCGTGTGCGCGCCGCGGCGCGAGGACTACGGCATCGCCCAGCTCGAGGCGCTGTCCGACGGGTGCGCGTTGGTCACGACCTTTGCGTCCGGGGGCTATGTGGCGCTGCCGATCGCGCGGCGGCTGGATCCGCGCCTGGTTTGCGATGACGACGACCCGGACGATCTCGCCGGCGCGCTGCGAGCGGCGCTCGACGATCCGCTGCCCGACTACTTCACACGCGCGCGCGAGGAGCTGGCTCCGTACACCCGGGAGGCCGTCGACCGGGTCGTGCGTGAGGAGCTGCTCCCGCGGCTGCTCACCTGAGTGCGAGCACAGAGCTTCAGCGGAACATCCTCATACTGCCGACCCTTTCCCGCCGGAGGAAGATGCCGATCCCGCGCTACCTTTGCGCAGCCTGTCCAGCTCATCCCACGGCCGCGTGTTGGCGACGTCTTCCTTCGTGATCCACGCCCGCCGCGCGGTGGCGATGCCCCAGCGCATGTTCTGCAGCGTGGCGGGGCGGTGGGCGTCTGAGTCGATCACGATTTTCACGCCGGCGCGGACCGCCTCGCGGGCGTGCACGTCGGACAGGTCGCGGCGGTCGGGGTTGGCGTTGATCTCGAGCAGCGTGCCCGCCTTGGCGGCTGCGGCGAACACGGTGGGCAGGTCGATCTCGTATGGCTCGCGGCGCTCGATCAACCGGCCGGTCGGGTGGCCGATCGCGTCGACCAGCGGATGTTCGATCGCGCGCACGACTCTTTCGGTCATCGCCCGCTCGCCCACTCCAAACGCGGTGTGCACGCTGGCCACCACCCAGTCGAGCTCGGCCAGCAGCTCGTCCTCGTAGTCCAGCGAGCCGTCGGGCAGGATGTTGACCTCGCTGCCGGCCAGCACGCGGATGCCCTCGAGGCTCGCGTCCACCTCCCTCACCCGCTCGATCTGCGCTCTCAGCTCGTCGGGGGAGACGTCATTTCCGAACCCGTGGCTGGCCGAGTGGTCGGTGATCGCGACGTACTCGTACCCCATCTCGCGCGCGGCCTTCGCCATCTCGGCGATCGTGGCGTGGCCGTCTGAGGCGACCGTGTGCATGTGCAGGTCACCGCGCACGTCACTCTGCTCGATCAGCCGCGGCAGGCCGCTTTCGGACAACCTGCTTGCGTGCGCGGAGGAACGCAAATGTCTTCGCCATTGTGCGTGCGCCGCCTGCAGCTCGCCGCGGTTCTCCCGTAGCTCGGGCTCTATGTAGGCGAGCTTCAGCGCCCCATACACCTCCTCCTCGGACGAGTACGTCCGCGTCTTGCCCTCCGCATCATTCAACACGCCGTGCTCGGAGACGTGCAGCCCTTCGCGCACCGCTCCTTCGCGCAGTGCCGCATTGTGAGCGCCCGAGCCGGTGAAGTGCTGCAGCAGGTTGCCCAGCTCTTTTGGCTTGCCGATGCGCAGGTCGACGCCCACGCCCACGTGCAGCCGTCCCCGCGCGCCGCTCGCGCTCGCGCTCTGAACGCTCTCGACCTCGGGCAGCTTCGCGAGGCTCCTGGCCAGCGCCACCGGACGGGTGGTAACCGCGATCAGGTCGATGTCCTTGACGCTGTCGGCCATCCTGCGCGCCGATCCCGCGAGGACCACCTCTGTCGCGGCGGACTGCTTGCGGGCCCCTCGCCTGGCACCCGAGCCTGCGCTGCCGGCGCCGGCCCCCGCGATCGCCGCCTCGCTCAGGCCCCGCACAAGAGCTTCTCCCAGCTCCAGCGCCTGCGGCAGCAACAGGCGTGCCCGGCCGCCGCCGTCGCCACCCGGGGTTTCCTCGGCTCGCTCCAGCGCCTTCAGCGCATTTTCCTCGAACTTGGGTCCCAGGCCGCGCACATCACGCACGCGCTGGGCCAGCGCCGCCTCGCGCAGCGCCTGCGGCGAGTCGACGCCCAGCTCGTCGTACAGCAGCCGGGCGCGCTTGGCGCCGATGCCCGGCAGGCGCGTGATCTCGATCAACCCCGGCGGAAACTTCGCGCGCAGCTTCGCCGTCGCCGGGATCGTCCCGGTCTGCTGCAGCGCCTGGATCTTTTCCTGCAGCGTCGCGCCGATCCCCGGCAGCTCGGTCGCCCGGCCTTCGCTTGCGAGCGCGCTCACCGAGACGGTCGCTTCGCGCACCCGCCGCGCCGCCGTCCTATAGGCCAGCACGCGGTGCACGATCGCCCCGTCCAGCTCGTACAGGTCGCCGAGCTCTTCCAGCGCGTCGGCGATCGCACCGTTCGACAGGGCCACTGCTCTAGGGTACGCCGTCATGTCCGATGCGCCCGGCCTGCCCTGGCTGATCCTGCCGACATACAACGAGGCCGAGAACCTCGCCGCGATGATCTCCGCCGCCGGCGACGTGCTGGCGGAGGCCTCGCCGGCCGGGTTCAGGATCCTCGTGGTCGACGACGGCTCGCCCGACGGGACGGGAGATATAGCCGACCGGCTGGCCGGCGAGCACGAGTGGGTGCGGGTCGTGCACCGCACCGTCAAGAACGGCATCGGCCCGGCTTACCTGGCAGGGTTTCGCCACGCGCTCGATCGTGGCGCCGCTTTTGTCTTTGAGATGGATTGCGACTTCTCCCATGACCCAGCCGATCTCGCGCGGCTGCTTGTGGCGGTCCGCGACGGCGGCGCCGATCTTGCGCTCGGCTCGCGCTACGTTCCCGGTGGCGGGGTCACCGACTGGGGTCTCTTGCGACGCTTCATCTCCGAGGGCGGCTCCACCTACGCGCGCATCGTGCTCGGCCTGCACGTCCGCGACCTGACCGGCGGCTTCAAGTGCTTTCGCCGCGACGTGCTCGAACGGATCCACTTCGACTCGGTTCGCTCGCAGGGGTACGCCTTCCAGGTCGAGCTCACCTACCGCGCGGTGCGTGCCGGCTTTCGCGTGGTCGAGGTCCCGATCGTCTTTCGCGACCGCGAGCACGGCACCTCCAAGATGTCCTGGCGCATCGCCGCCGAGGCGATGTGGCTCGTCCCCCTGCTGCGCTTTGGGCCCCAGCCGCCGGCGGTGGAATCGACCGCCGAGGATACGACTCCCTTTACTTTGTATAGTGAGCGGTAGATCCCTGACGCTCAAGATCGCCAATCTTTGAAGGAGGCCACCATGGCAGGCACACTCAGCGAAGTAACCGACACCAACTTCACCGCCGAGGTCATCGAGTCGCAGGGCCCCGTCCTCGTCGACTTCTGGGCACCGTGGTGCGGCCCCTGCCGCGTGGTCGCCCCGGTGCTCGAGGAGATCGCCGGCGAGCGTCCCGACCTGCGCATCGTCAAGCTCAACGTCGAAGAGAACCAGCAGACGGCCGCCCAGTATCAGGTGCTGTCGATCCCGACGATGATCCTCTTCAAGAACGGCTCTCCCGCCAAGACGATCGTCGGCGCCTATCCCAAGCAGAAGCTCGAGGCCGAGCTCGAGCCTGCTTTAGCGGCGGCCTGATTCAGCGGGCCCGGCGCAGCTCGATCGCCAGCTCCAGCCCGTCGACCTCGGTCTGCTCGCGGTAGCTGTTTGCCCCCGCGGCGCCGTCGCGGGCGTCGCTTGACTGCAGCGTGAATGCCACCGCCAGCGTCTCGCCGGTCAGGTACTCGCGGTGGGCCTCGGCGGCGGCGATCAGCTCGGCCGCGCCCCCCAGGCGCAACTCGATCCGGTCCTCGACCTGCAGACCCGCGCTCTTGCGGGCGTTCTGCACGGCGTGCACGATCTCGCGCGCGCGACCCTCGCGCAGCAGGTCCTCGTCGAGGGTCAGGTCCAGGGCGACCGCGTGGGAGCCCTCGCGCTCGACGCTGAACCCCTCGGGGGCGCGCATCGTCAGGATCACGTCCTGCGCCGACAGCGTGTGCTCGCGTCCGTTCACAGCGATTCCCACCTCGCCGTCCCCGTTGCGCACCGCTGCCGCCACCCGTGCCGGATCGAGGGCCGCGATCGCCTCGGCGGCCGCGGGCATGTCCTTACCGAACAGCGGTCCCAGCGTGCGGTAGTTCGCCTTCACCTCGTACGTTCCCAGCTCCTCCGCGGCGGCCACGAAGCGTATGCGCGCGACGTTGAGCTCCTCGCGCACCACATCCGCCAGCTGTTCGATCGCCTCGCGCTCGAGCGCGTTCGCAACCACGACTGCCTCGCGCAACGGTTGGCGCACCTTGATCTTCGCCTTGCCACGGGCGCCGAGGCCCAGTCGCACGGTCTCTCGCGCCAACTCCATCGACCGTTCCAGGTCTCTGTCGCTCTCATAGACCTCGCCCCCGACCGGGAAGTCGCACAGGTGCACGCTGGCAAGCTCGCCGTCGAGGTTGTCGTAGATCTCATCGGCGATGAACGGGCAGAGCGGGGCCAGCAGCTTTGCCACCGTCACCAAGCACGTGCGCAAGGTGGCGAAGGCGGCCTGCTCGCCATCCCAGAAACGCCGTCGCGAGCGGCGTACGTACCAGTTGGACAGCTCGTCCACGAGCTCGGCGATCGCCCGGCCGGCGCTCGTCACGTCATACGCGTCCATTCGCTCGGTCACCAGCTCGGCAGTGCTCGCCGTACGCGACAGCGCCCAACGGTCGAGGTCGTCCTGACCCCGGGTGCGCTCGCCGTGGGTCCGGTCGCTGGGGTCGGCTCGGTCGCCGGGGTCGGCGCGGTCGCCGGGTGTGTTCTGGGCCGGCGGCATTTCCTCCCCCGACGCCCGCAACGCATCCGCCCCGGCCTGCGCGTACAGCACATAGAAGTAGTAGGTCGACCACAGCTGCTTCAAAAACAGCCGCACCCCCTCGGCGATCGCCTCCTGTGAGAAGCGATATCCGTCCCAGGGCTGCTTGGACGTGAAGAAGTACCACCGGAACGCATCCGCGCCGTGGGAGTCGAGCACCTGCCACGGCTCGACCGTGTTGCCGCGCGACTTGGACATCTTCTGACCCTCGCCGTCGAGGATCAGCCCGAGGCACACGACGTTGCGATAGGGCGCCTCGCGATCGAGCAGCGTGGCCATCGCCAGCAGCGAGTAAAACCAGCCACGCGTCTGGTCCTGGGCCTCGCAGATGAAGTCGGCGGGATATTCCTCGGCGAGCTCGCGCTCGTGCTCGAACGGGTAGTGGTGCTGGGCGAACGGCATCGACCCGGAGTCCAGCCACACGTCGATCACCTCGCTGACCCGGTGCATCGGCCTCCCACACGGCGCGATGCCTGCCGGGGACTCCTCGCCGCCGACGTACGGGCAGGCGAACGTCACCTCGTCGACGTACGGGCGGTGGTGGTCGGCGAGCGCTGTGCCTGACAGCCGCTCGAGCTCAGCGTAGGAGCCGACCGTGTGGGTGTGCCCGCGCTCGCACCGCCACACCGGCAGCGGCGTGCCCCAGTAGCGCTCGCGCGAGATCGCCCAATCGACGTTCCCCTTCAACCACTCCCCGAACCTTCCGTGCTTGACCCGCGGTGGATGCCAGTCGACGGTCTCGTTCGCCGCGATCATGCGCTCGCGCACGGCGGTCGTGCGGATATACCACGACTTCTTGGCGTAGTAGATCAGCGGCGTATTGCAGCGCCAGCAGTGGGGGTAGGAGTGCTCGTATGACTCCTCCTTGAACAGCGCCCCATGCTTGTCGAGGTCGTCGATCAGATCGCTCGTCACGTCCGGGTCCTTGACGACACGCCCGTCGTACTCTCGCCCGTCATAGCTGCGCACGCGCCGATCGAACGTGCCGTCGAGGCGCACTGGGTTGAACAGGGTGCCCGGTTGGTCGGGATGGAAAATGCCGGCGGCGGCCGCCACGCGGTAGTCGTCCTCGCCGAACGCGGGCGCGATGTGCACGAGTCCCGTGCCGTCCTCGGTCGTGACGAACTCGTCCACCACGATCGGGTACTCGCGCTCTGGATCGGTATTGAATATTGGGCCTCTATAAGAGCGGTACCTCTCGGCCAGCGCCACCCCGGTGAACCGCTCCAGCACTTCGACCGGCTCGCCGAGCACGTCCCCGACGCGGGCCTCGGCGAGCACGTATGTCTTCCCGCCCGCACGCGCGCGCACGTATGTGGCCGTGGGCGATACCGCCACCGCCACGTTCCCCGGCAGCGTCCACGGCGTCGTCGTCCACACCAGCAGCTTCTCCTCGCCACTATCTCCACCGTCCTCGTCACTGCCGCCGGTGCTCCCGTCACCGCCCCCGCTCACCGGCAGCTCGACGTATACGCTGCGGTCGACCACGTCCTCGTACCCCAGCGCCACCTCGTGCGAGGACAGCGCCGTGCCACAGCGGTAGCAGTAGGGCACGACCTTGTGCCCCTCGTACAGCAGCCCCCGGCGGTCGATCTCCGCGAGCGCCCACCACACCGACTCGATGTAGGTCTCATCCAGCGTGCGGTACGCGTGCTCGAGGTCGATCCAGAACCCGATCCGCTCGGTCAGCCGGTTCCACTCCTGCAGGTACTCGAACACCGACTCGCGGCAGGCGGCGTTGAACCGCTCGATGCCGATGCGCTCCTCGATCTCGGCCTTGTTCGTGATCCCGAGCTTCTGTTCGACCGCGATCTCCACCGGCAGCCCGTGACAGTCCCACCCGCCTCGCCGCTCGACGCGGTGCCCGCGCATCGTCTGAAAGCGGGGGTAGACGTCCTTGAACACGCGCGATAACACGTGGTGGGAGCCGGGTGGGCCGTTGGCGGTGGGCGGGCCCTCGTAGAAGACCCACCGCGGCGCGTCCTCGCGCCGGCGCAGCGACTGCGCGAACACGTCGCGCTCACGCCAGCGCTCCAGCACCTCGAGCTCGAGCGCCGGCAGGTCCTGCTTGGGGTCGACCTCGCGCGGGGGGATCAGCGGGTTTCTGGGGTCGGCCGGCATCGGGCCGACCATTCTAGGTCCGGGTCAGGAGACGGCGAGCGTGGGCGCAGACGCGGCGATCGCCGGATGGCGCAGCACCACGCCGGTCAACCGCTCGCGCAGCTGCTCGGTGGCCTCGCTCGGTTGCGGGCCAATGCGCCTGACTGTGGAGGCCCCGGTCTCGGGCAGCGCGCCGCGGAAGTCGAGCACCTCCACGCCCGGCTCGGACTGGCGGGAGGCGTAGACGAGACGTCCGAGCACGTCCGCGTCCGCGGCGCCGGAGCCCGCGAGCACGATCGCGCCAGGCCGCAGCGCGCGCAGCGCGGCGCCCGCGCGCTCAGCGTCCAGGCGCACGGGCAGGGTCAGCACGCGCAGACCGGTACGGCGCAGGAACAGCTCGAGCGATTGCACGTGCAGCGCGTCCAGATCGGCGGGCAGCGAGGCATCGAAGATCAGCACGCCCTCCTCGCGCGAGGCAGGCGGGGCCACGCGCGTGGCCGCGGCCAGCCAGCCGGTGGCGTAGCGGCCGGCGAACGCCCGCTCGGGCGAGCCCTCCTGCAACTGCGCGATCGCCGTAAGCAGCACGTCCTGCACCGTGCGCTCGACCGAACGCAGCGCGAGGCTTTCCTCGAGCACTCGATCGGCGGCATCCTCGTTGAACGCGCTCAGCGCCGTCTGCAGGCGCGACGGCGAGGAGGGTCCCTCGCCCCGCTCGCGCGCGATCGACACCGCTGAGGCGATGTCGTGGGTCTCTGAGAACGCCTGCCTGAGCGCCTCGATCTCGGTCAGCTCGAATTGGCGGTGGCCGCCCTCGGTGCGGTGGGGCATCGGGTAGCCGAACCGCCGTTCCCAGCTGCGCAGCGTGTTGGCGCTCACGCCCAGCATCGCGGCGGCGGCGTTGGTGCGGATCGCGCTCATGCTCACCATGGTGGGCGCCCGTGCCGGCGCTCACAACCCCCGCAACCGGCGGTGCATCCCGGCAGGCCGCTTGCAGCGGCAGGAGCCCGACCGGCGACAGCGACGGCGATGGGCCAGGACCCGGCTTGTTTTTTGTCAGGATCGAGCGATGAGGCTGCGGCTGTACCACCACCCAGATGGGACGCGCGTCGCCTACCGGGAGGCCGGCGCGGGACCGCCGCTGGCGCTGATCCACTCGGGGATGCTGTCATACCGGGAGTGGGAGCCCGTAGTTGGACAGCTGGTCAGTCGCTACCGGGTGGTGCTGCCGGACATGCCGCTGCACGGCGACTCCGAGGATCGTCCCACGCACCCCTACACGCTCGACTGGTTCGCGCAGGTGCTCGCCGGGTTCGCCGCGGACGTGCTGGGACCCAGCCCGCTGATCGGCGGACACGGGGCCGGGGCAGAGGTCCTGCTGCAGGCGGTGGCCGACGAACGGGTGCGCCCGCGCAAGCTCGTGCTGATGCCCAACCGCCTGCACGCCCCGCTCCAGCGCGCGGGGGCATGGACAGCATGGCGAACGGCGGCGATGGCAGGCTCGATCCCGGGCTTGGATCGGCTGACGGGATACGGCATGCGCGCGGTGTTCAACCCAGAGCTGGGGGTGCGTCTGTCCGCGCGCGCCAACCCGGCCGCGCGCGATCTGCTGCGCCACGCGTTCGCGGACGTGCCCGGCAAGGCCGACCTGGCCCGCTCGTGGGCGCGCTGCGCGCGAGCGTGGCCGCGAGGCGCGCGGGTGGAGCTGCGCGAGCTGTACCCCCGCCTCGACATGCCCGTGCTGCTGTTGTGGGCCGATCAGGACCGGTTTCATCCGCTGGGGGTCGCCGAAGAGGCGTTGCGGGCGTTGCCCCACGGCCAGCTGCGCGTGCTGGAGAGCACCGGCTTCCTGATGGCCTACGACGATCCCGTCGGGCTCGCTCGCGAGCTGACGGCTTTCTGTGGGTAGTTCTGCGGGTAGGGTTCGCGCGACAACCGAACCGCATCGACCGAACCGCATCGCCAAGGAGACACGTATGCCAGCCGACAAGCAGCTATGGGGCGGGGAGACCGCCAAGGCCGTCGAGAACTTTCCGATCTCGGGCGAGACCGTGCCCGCGTCGGTGATCCACTGGCTCGCGCGCATCAAGGGCGCGGCGGCGGCCGTCAACGGCGAGCTCGGCCTGCTGCCCAAGCGCACGGCCGGCAAAATCGAGCGGGCGGCGAAGGAGATCGCCGCCGGCAAGCACGACGAGCAGTTCCCGATCGACGTGTTCCAGACCGGTTCGGGCACCTCGACGAACATGAACGCCAACGAGGTGATCGCGGCGCTCGCAGGCGACGGCGCACACGCCAACGACCACGTCAACATGGGCCAGTCCTCCAACGACGTGTTTCCCTCGGCCGTGCACCTGGCCGCGCTGGACGTCGCCCAGAACGAGCTGCTGCCGGCATTGCGTCAGCTCGAGCGCTCGTTCGCACGTAAGTCCCGCAGCTTCGAGAACGTGGTCAAGGCCGGGCGCACGCACCTGATGGACGCGGTCCCGGTGACGCTCGGGCACGAGTTCGGCGGCTACGCCACGCAGATGGCGCTCGCGCAGGAGCGGGTGCGCTCGGCGCTCGTGCACGTCGGGCAGATCCCGCTCGGCGGCACCGCGACCGGCACGGGGCTGAACACGCACGCGAAGTTCGCCGAACGGGTGCGCGCGCGACTGAAGCGCGAATCGGGCCTGCGACAGATCGCCCCGCCGGCCGACCCGTTCGAGGCGCAGGCCAACCGCGATGCGTTGGTCGAGCTGTCGGGCGCGCTGAAGGTGATCGCGGTGTCGCTGACCAAGATCGCGGGCGACCTCGCGCTGATGGGCTCGGGCCCGCGCGCCGGCATCGGCGAGCTTTATCTGCCCGAGCTGCAGAAGGGCTCCTCGATCATGCCCGGCAAGGTCAACCCGGTGATCCCCGAGGTGGTCTTGCAGGTCTCCGCGCAGGTGATCGGCAACGACACGGCGATCGCGATCGGCGGCATGCAGGGCCAGTTCGAGCTGAACGTGCGCATCCCGCTGATCGCGCGCAATCTCTTGCAGTCGCTGCAGCTGCTGAGCACGGTCTCGCGCGTGTTCGCCGAGAAGTGCGTCGACGGGATCAAGGTCAATCGCAAGGGTACGGACGCATCGGCCGGCGCGACGCTGGCGGTGGCCACCGCGCTGAACGGCGCGATCGGCTACGACAAGGCGACGGTGATCGTCAAGAAGGCGACCGAGTCCGGCCGCCCGCTGCGCGAGGTCGCGCTCGAGGAGGGGGTCGACGCGAAGCTCTACGACGAGACCATCGATCTGCGCCGGATCGCCCGGGGCAACCGAACCTAGCCGGGCGACAGCGCTTTGTACAACCGCGCGACGACGCCCACAGCCGGCTTGGCCTGACCGGAGTACGTGAACAGACCCTTCTGATCGAGTCCTTCGATCAAACGCACGTGCGGCAGCACCTGGTGGATCGAGCCGCCCGCAAAGGTCGGCACGAGCGGGTAGTCGCGCAACAGGTAGACGAACATCCCGCTGATCTGTGGGTCGGCCTCGTAAAGACGGATGTGGCGGGCCAGCAGCGCCGACTGGAACCCGTAACTGCCGGGCGACCCGGGCGGGTTGAGCGTGTTCGATTCCGCGCCGAACTCGCTGATCACCAAGACCCGCCCGGCGAACGTGCGCTGCATCGCGCGCAGGCGCCGCGAGATTTCGGCGCTGACGGCGGTCGGCGAGTTGCCGGGGTGGTCATACCAACCGGAGTAGTCGGTCTCGGCGATCGCGTCCACGCCCGCGTACAGACGGCCTGGGTGCGTGGGTGGGTGATCGCCCCACACGTCGACGGCGACCATGCGCCCGGGGTCGTGGTCGTGCAGCCAGTGGGTCATGTCCTGCACGTACTGCACCTCGGCGTTGTCACGGCCGTTCTCGGCGACCTCGTCGACGAGGTTCCAGGCGAAGATCGATGGGTGCATCCGATCGACGATCGCCGCCGTGCGGGCCTGCGTCTCGGCGGCGGCGGTCAGCGAGGGTGTGGTCGAGTACCAGTTGGCGGCGCCTTCGACCGGGCCGATGCCCTGCCACACGAGGATGCCGGCGGCGTCGAGTCGTTCCAGCAGCTCCGGGTAGAGCGGGTGCTGGGTGCGCATCGCGTTGGCGCCGATCGCGCGCAGCTCAGAGACGATCCGTTCGTCGTCTCCGATCGTGAGCGCGTCGCCGTGACCGAGCGCGTCCTCCTGCGCGGTCGCGCCGTGCACGGTCAGGTGCTGTCCGTTCAAGTACATCTGGCCACCGTGCCAGGTGAGCTGGCGCAGGCCGACGCGCGCGGAGTAGCTCGACTCGTCACCTACGGCGAGCGTCAGCTGGTAGAGATTCGGCGAGACGGGCGACCACAGGGCCGGTTCGGGGATGCTGACGGTGGTGGCGACTGTCGTTGACTGGCCGTGGGCGAGGTGCTGCTCGGGGAAGGCCAACGCGATCGTCTGCGAGCCGTGCACGAGCGTGCCTTCCACGGCGATTGGCCGCCCGGAGGCGCCTTCGTTGCGCACGTTGACGCCGATCGTCACGTTGGCGAGGACGGCGGGGACGTTCGGGCCACCGGGGTTGACCGCGGTGGTCGTCGTGTTCGGGCCGGCGCCCGTGCCAGTGCCGGTGCTCGTACCCGTGCCAGCGCCCGTACCTGTGCCAGCGCCAGCCTCGGAGAGCGTCGTCTGGATCGAGGGATCGCTCAGCACACTCGAGCCGATCGCGCGAAGTTCGACCTCCCCGTCCAGGCCACCCCAGTTGAACCAGGTGCGGTGATAGCCGAGGTGCTCCTGGGCGGTCGGGTTGCGCCAGTCCACGCGTACGACGAGGGTGTGCGTGCCCGCGGACAGGCGCTGGGTGCGCAGTTCGAAGGGCAGGTATGAGCCGATGTGCGAGCCGATCGGGTGGCCGTCGACCCAAACCTGCGCATAGAAGTTGGCCGACTGGAAGGTGAGCGCGTAGGCGCCGGCGGTGGGCGCGTTGAAGGTGGTGCGGTACCAGACGATCGAGCCATCGAAGTTGGCCTGCGCCGCGCGGCCCTGCCATCCGTAGGGGTCGACGACGTTGGGGACGCTCACGCCCGTGCCGGCGAAGCCGCCGCGCCGCCAGCCGCGCGCAAGACCTCGGTCTGAGGGATCGAGGCGCCGAGTCCAGCGCGTGAGCGCGGTGCGCCCGCCCGGGCCTTCGGCGATCGGCGATGAGCTGGGCAGCGCCTGAACGCTCGTGCTCTGCGGCCGCGCGGCGCCCGGGGAGAGCAGACCGAGGGCGAGCAGCGCCAGCAGCACCGCGCAGATCCCGCCGGTGGTCCCGGCGAGCGTGGCTTGGGTGCGGGAGGGGATCATCGGTAGGACCCTAAACAATGCCCGACGCCGTTCGGAGCGGGGCCCGGTGGGATGCGGTCTGGACACTCGCCGCCTCGCCGCCCTGGTTGAGCGCCCCATGTCACGCTACCTGTATCGACTGCGCCAGGGCGGCCGCCGCGCCGGCCTCGTCCGCGAGCAGCCCTTCGAGCAGGAGCAGCGCGCCGGCCTTGGAGAGCGGTTCGTTGAGGTTGCCGCACTTGGGCGACTGCACGCACGAGGGGCAGCCCTCGGCGCAGCGGCACTCGGCGATCAGGCGGTGGGCATCGCGGCAGAGCTCCTCGAAGCGTTGGTAGGCGATGCGTGTGATCCCAACGCCGCCGGGGTGACCGTCGTAGATGAAGATCGTGGGGCGGCCCGTCTGTGGGTGCAGGTTGGTGGAGAGCCCGCCGATGTCCCAGCGGTCGCACATCGCGATCAGGGGCAGGACCGCGATCTGGGCGTGCTCGGTTGCGTGCAGGGCGCCGAGCAGCGACTCCAGCGGGATCGTCTGTGCGCCCGGAGAGGTCGTGTGCGCGCCGAGCGGCGAGTCCGGCGAGATCGTCTGTGCGAGCGCGCCTGCGTCGAGCTCGAACCACAGCGCCTGGGTGGAGAAGGTCGTTTCGGGCAGGTCCAGGGCGATGAGGTCGATCTGCGCATGATCGGACAGGCGGCGACGCTGGTAGGCGAGCACGGTCTCGGTGACGGCGACCTCGCCGAAGCTGAGCGTGACGCCGAGCGCCTGGCGCCGGTCGAGCAGGCGCTCGATGTGGGTGTCGGTCTCGCGCTTGGGCTGGGTGTACCAGTCGCCGTCGAAGGGAGCGACGATCGCGCGGCGGTGGGTGAGGTCGAGGTCGCGCACCTCATAGGAGCGGCCCTGGTGCAGGTAGATCGCGCCGGTGTGCACGGTGGAATGCGCCCGCACGGCCTCGGTCTGGCCGAGCAGCTCGCCCGAAGAGACGTCGACGATCGCGAACTGCTCGGGGGAGGCGGAGCGCAGCGAGACCTCGGCCGCCGGGTAGGAGCCGGGCCGGCGTGGCACCCACGTCTCGAGCCCGCCTGCGTGGCGCGCGCGCAGGCGCCCGGAGCTGACGAGCAGATCGATGTGGGCTTGCACGCGCGGTCCGAAGAAAGCGTCGTCGTTGCGCTCGAGCGGGCCCTCGTGGGCGGCGCAGAGCAGGTGGGCGGCGAAGATCAGCGGCGACTCGTGGTCGAGGATCGCCGCCTCGACGGGACGGTCGAGGAAGTCGTCGGGGTGGCGACAGAAGAACTGGTCGAGGGCGTCTTCGCCGGCGACGTACACCGCCAGCCCCCGTCCGCGGCGCCCGGCGCGCCCCCACATCTGGCGCAGCGAGGCGACGGTGCCGGGAAAGGTGACGACGAGCGCGGCGTCGAGCTCGCCGACGTCGATGCCGAGCTCGAGCGCGTTGGTTGTGATCACGGCGCGCAGCTCGCCGGCGAGCAGGCGCCGCTCGAGCTCGCGGCGCTGCTGGGGGGTGTAGCCGGCGCGGTAGGGCACGACCGCGCTCGCCAGCTCTGGGTGGCCGTGTGCTTGCAGGTCATCGGCGGTCAGGCGGCTGAGCAGCTCGACTCCCTTGCGCGAGTTCATGAAGCAGATCGCGCGCGCTCCCTCGCGCACGAGCCGCGCCAGCAGCTCGGAGGCCTCGGCCAGCGCGGAGCGCCTGGCGCCCGAGGCATCCTCGAGGATCGGTGGGTTCCACATCGCGACCCGCCGGGCCGGTGCGGGCGAGCCGTCGCGGTCGATCAGCGCAAAGTCCTCCAGTCCCGTCAGGCGCTCGGCCAGCTCGAGCGGGTTGGCGATCGTGGCGGAGGCGAGCAGGAAGCGCGGAGCGGTGCCGTAGGCACAGGCGATCCGGCGCAGCCGCCGCAACACGCCCGCCACGTGGGAGCCGAACACACCGCGATAAACATGGGCCTCGTCGATCACGACGATGGCGAGATTGGCGAACAGCTCGGCCCAGGCGGTGTGATGGGGGAGGATGCCGACGTGCAGCATGTCGGGGTTGGTGAGCACGACGTTGGCGTTGCGGCGAACGTCCGCACGGGCCTCACGCGGGGTATCGCCGTCGTAGATCGCCGGCCGCACGCGCCTTGTCAGCCCGAACGTGTGAAGCGCCCGCGCCTGGTCTTGGGCGAGCGCCTTGGTGGGATAGATGTAGAGCGCGCGGGCGCAGGAGTCGCGGCAGAGGACGTCGAGGGTGGGCAGTTGAAAGCACAGCGACTTGCCCGAGGCGGTGCCGGTCGTGACGATGGTTGGGCCTGCCCAGGCGGCGTGCAGGGCCTGCGCCTGATGGGAGTAGAGCTGCTCGATCCCAGCGTGCGTGAGCGCCGCGAGCACCTCGGGATGCAGCTCCCCCGGGGGCGGCTCCAGGCGGGCGCGGCCGGGGCTGTAGCGTGCTTCGCGCACGAGCCGCTCGTCGGCGCGACCCTCGTCGAGCAGTGCGCTCCAGGGCTCGCGTACCCGCTCTTTGCCGGCTGTTGCGCCGACTGCGCCGGCGGCCGCGCCGCCTCCAGCACGCATGGACGGGGAATGGGGAGAGGACGCGGTCCTACCGGGCGGGGCCATCGATTGCGATAGTAGGCGGGATGAGCGACCCCGACCTGGAGCATCCGCGCTCAGCGCGCACGTTTCACCACGCCGACTACTCGCCGGCGAGCATCGCCCGGGCGGTGGAGCACGCGGGGTTGAGCGTGTCGGTGTGCCTGCCCGCGCGCGAGTGCGCCGCCACCGTGGGTGAGATCGTCGGTGCGCTGATCGGGCTGCGCGAGCAGGGCGCGATCGACGAGGTCGTGGTCGTGGACGCGGCCTCAGCGGACGGGACGGCGCAGGTGGCCGAGAACGCCGGGGCGACAGTGCACCAGGAGTCCGAGCTGATGCCAGAGCTCGGGACTGTGCTCGGCAAGGGCGATGCCATGTATCGAGCGTTGAGCGTGCTGAGAGGCGAGATCGTCTGTTATCTGGACGCCGACACGGAGGGGTTCGGGGCGCACTTCGCGACCGGTCTGCTCGGGCCACTGCTATGCGAGCAGGGCGTGTCGTTCGTCAAGGCGTTCTATCGCCGGCCCATGGGAACGTACGCTCGCGACGGCGGGGGCCGAGTCAATCATTTGACCGCGCGGCCGGCGCTCGCGCTGTTCTATCCCGAGCTGTCCGGTATCCACCAGCCGTTGGCCGGGGAGGTGGCGGCGCGCAGAGAGCTGCTGGAAGAAGTGCCCTACGCGACTGGGTACGGCGTGGAGATCGCGATGCTGATCGACGTGTGGCGGGCACGTGGATTGGGGCAGATCGCGCAGGTCGACCTCGACGAGCACCGCAATCGCCATCAGTCGCTGGCAGCGCTGGTGCCGATGGCCGAGGCGGTGCTGGCGACGATCGCTCGGCGGCTGCAGCGCGAAGGCCGCCTGGTGGGGGTGGGTGATGACGCGCCTCTATCGCCTGTGGAGCGCGTGCCGTTGCGCCAGGCGGGAACCGAGTCCGGCGTGAGGGCCGCGCCCGGCGCGTGGACGGTCCCCAACGCGAGGGCTGGCACCGGAGCGGGAATCGGCCCCGGAGTGGAAACAGAGCGATGAGCGCGCGCATGCGCTGCATGTACGTGGACCTCGACGGCACGCTGTTGGGGCGTGGCGCGTCGCTGCTGCACGACGGCGAGGGGCAGGTAACGCTGGATGGTGTGCGCGCGGTGCAGGCATGCCTGCGCGCGGACGTGGAGGTGGTCGTGATGTCGGGCAGGCGCCGTGCGCAGGTGCACGAGGACGCGCGGCTGCTGGGCCAGGACTCGTTCATATTCGAGGCCGGCGCGTGCGTGGTGCTGGGGGCCGATTGGGTGCTCGGGGGCGAGGAGCACTGGCTGACGGGCGAGCTGGTGCCGGGCGAGCTGACGATCGCCGAGCAGATCGAACGCTCGGGCGCGCCGGAGCTGCTGCTGGAAAGGTATGAGGGGCGGCTGGAGTACCACGAGCCGTGGCATGTGGCGCGCGAAGTGTCGCATGCGTTTCGCGGGCAGGTCGACGCCGGCGAGGTGGATGCGCTGCTGGTCGAGCACGGTCACGCGAATCTGCGGTTGGTGGACAACGGGGTGGTCAACCGGCGCTCGCCCGCGCTGGCGGCGTTGGATCACGTGCGGGGGTACCACCTGGTGCCGGCTGGGGCCTCGAAGGCCGCGGCGGTGGCTTTGCATGCGCGCATGCGCGGGTACGCGCGTGGGGAGGTGTTCGCGGTGGGCGACTCGCGCGAGGACATGGCCTGCGCGGCGCACGTGAGCACGTTCTGGCTGGTGGCCAACGCGGTGACGCGCGATCCGTCGATGCGTGAGGCGATGAGGGCCTACGAGAATGTGCGGGTGACCGAGTCGGGCAACGGTGCGGGCGTGTACGAAGCGGTGGTGGAGACGCTGATGGCTGGGGGGTGAAGGGATCGACCGATCGAAGATCGGCCAGCATCCGCGCAGGTTGGTGCGGAACCTCCTGTCCCGCGTCGAGGGCGGCGGCGGGTGACTACGAGATGATGCCTTCGCGCTTCTCCTCCTCGTAGAGGCGCTCGACGACGAACTCCTTGAGCAGGGTCTGATAGCCGATGTTGCGCGCGGCCGCAAGGGTGCGCAGGCGTTCGAGCGTGAACTGGTCGAAGCGGATGGCGATGGGGGTCGTACGGCTGGGGCGGATCGTGTCCTGCATTTGGCGAATCTTCTCGCGCTTGGCTTCGCGCTTGGCCTCCGCCTCGAAAAATTCGTCGGGGTCGAGGGAGAGGCCTTTGGTCGGGTCTACGATCTCGGCTTTGCGACGGGGCATGCTGACTCTCTTTCGTTGGGATGTGTTCGAACCTAAAGGAGGAGGTTGGTGTATATATTTTTTCTACTTTGATAACTATGGTATATCAGAAACGACCAAAAGTGTCACAGGGTCGATACTATAGTTATCAAAAGCCAAAAAGAGAACACCTTCCCACCCCTACCGCCCACCTCCCAACTGCCGCCACACCCGCCGCCAGAACCCGGGCTGGGGACGCCGCCGCCACAGCGCGGGAGGGGGTACGGTGGCGCGCACGAGCGCGACCCACGCGTCCAGGGGCAGCTCACCGGAGATGAGCCGTCCGAGCGCCACCGTGACCGGGGCGCCGACGCCGGCGCGCTCGAGTGTGCGTCCGAGCAGCGGCACCGACTCCAGCGACTCGACCGCCTGGCCGATCCGCGCGGGGATCTCCGCCGAGGGCGTCCCTGCCGCCAGCAGCTCGCCAGCGCGGCGGTTGCGGCTCTCGCGGGCGAGCGCCGTCGCCACCAGATCGCCGGCGCCGGCCAGCCCGATCATCGACTCCGGCCGCGCGCCCAGCGTCTCGGCGTAACGCCACACCTCTGCGAAGATGTGTCCAGCGGCGGCGCCCGCCGCGTTCAGTCCCTGCGCCTCAGTGGCGCCCGCGGCCAGCGCCGCGGCGTTCTTGGCGGCGCCCGCGAGCTCGACGCCGAGCGGATCGGCCGACTGCTCGCACACGACCCCGGCGCGCGTGAGCACGTGCGCCAGGGCACGGGCGAGGTCCTCATCGTGGCTTGCGGCGACCAGCGCCGCGCCCGCGTGCACCATCTCCTGCGCGTGTGCGGGACCTCCCAAGCAGGCGACGCGGTGGGCGCCGAACCGCGCCGAGAGCAGGCTGGTGGGCGGCAGGCCCTCGGGTGGGACGAGCCCCTTGGCGACGGATACGATCGCGGCGCGCGGACCCAGGCCGCCTCCACCCGCGTGCTCGCTGCTCCCCGTACGTCCGCCGCTCTCTGCACGCCTGGCGCGGACTACCCGTCCGCCCTCGGCGCTACTGCGTCCCTCTTCTTTGCCGAGGGCGTCGACCACCGTCCCCAGCTCCCGTGAGGGCACCGCCAAAAAGACGTAGTCGGCGCGTGCGACCCCGGCCGAGGCGTCCTGCACGCGCAGGCCCGCCGGCAGCTCCACAGCGGGCAGGTAGACGCGGTTCTCGTGCTCGGACTCGAGCAGTGCCGCCTGCTCGTGCGTGCGCGTCTGCAGGGTCGTGCGCAGTCCGCCCCGCGCCAGCAGCACCGCCAGGGCGGTGCCAAAGGAGCCGGCTCCGATCACGACTGCCCGCCGGCTTCCGGGCGTCGGTAGAACCCGGGCGCGGGAGGCAAGCGAGCCCGTGCTCGCAGTAGGCTCGGGCTCGGTCATAGATGAGCGAGCGTAGCGGCACCGGCATGTCCACGGGCTGGCACAACTGGGCTGGCGATCAGCGCTGCCTGCCGGCAGCGGTTCGGTGTCCCGCCTCGATCGAGGAGATCTCAGAGGCTGTCGTGCGCGCCGGGGCGGACGGCCGGAGCGTGCGAGCGATCGGCGCTGGCCACTCGTTCAGCGACATCGCGCTCACCGACGGCGTGCAGCTGCGCCTGGATCGGCTCACGCGCGTGCTTGAGGTCGACCGCTCCAGCGGGCTCGTGCGCGTGCAGGCCGGCATCACGATCCGCGAGCTGAACGCCCGTCTGGCCGAGCACGGACTGGCGCTGGAGAACCTTGGCGACATCGATGTCCAGACGATCGCCGGCGCGATCGCCACCGCCACGCACGGCACCGGCGCGCGCCTGCCCAACATCTCAGCTCAGGTGCACGAGCTGACGCTCGTACTCGCCGACGGCTCGACGCTGCGCTGTGCGCGGGACGCCGACCCCGAGGTGTGGCGCGCCGCGCGCGTGTCGCTGGGCGCGCTGGGTGTGATCGCCGAGGTGACGTTGCGTTGCGTGCCGGCATTCACGCTACGCGGCGTCGATGCGCCTAGGCCGCTGGCCGAGACGCTGGAGCGGTTCGGCGAGCTGGCGCGTACCAACGAGCACTTCGAGTTCTTCGTGTTCCCCCACGCGGACACGGCGCTGACTCGCACCAACAACCGCACCGACGCTCCGCCCCGCCCGCGCCCCAAAGCGGTCGCCTACGCCAACGACATCCTGCTGACCAACCACGCGTTCGGCCTGTTCTGTCATCTGGCCCGCCGCCGACCCGAGCGGATTCCGCAGATCAACCGCCTGGTCACGCGGCTGGCCGGCTCCAGCACGCGTGTGGACCGCTCCGATCGCATATTCGCCAGCCCCCGCCTGGTCAAGTTCACCGAGATGGAGTACGCGATTCCACGCGAGCGCACGCCCGAGGCCGTGCGGCGAGTGATGGAGCTCGTACCCGAGCGCGGGTTCGCCGTCCCGTTTCCGATCGAGGTGCGTACGGTCGCGCCGGACGATGCCCTGCTCAGCACCGCCGCCGGGCGCGAGTCGGGGTTCGTCGCGGTGCACATGTTCGAGGGCATGCCTCACGAGCCTTATTTCCGCGCGGTCGAGCAGATCATGGGCGAGCTCGGCGGCCGCCCGCACTGGGGCAAGCGCCACTACCAGACCGCCGCCACGCTGCGCGAGCGCTACCCCGAGTGGGACCGGTTCCAGGCCATCCGCACGCGATTTGACCCGCACGGACGGTTCGCCAATGCCTACACCGATCGTGTGCTCGGCCCGGTGGATGAGGTAGACGCGGCGGGCCAGGTCGGCTTACCCGCTTCGGGAGGCGTGGCGTGAGTCTTGCCGCGAGCGTGACGGTCCGGCCCGGTCCAAAAGACCTCGAGCGCTTGGAACACACCACGGCGGAGCTGGAGCCCCCATTCGCGCTCGTCGACCTCGATGCGATGTGGCACAACGCGGCCGACCTCGAACGCCGCGCCGCGCCCAAGCCGATCCGGCTGGCCAGCAAGTCACTGCGCTGCCGGCTGTTGCAGGAACGCGTGCTCGAGCGCGACGGGTTTGCGGGCACGCTCGCGTTCACCTTGCCCGAGGCGCTGTGGCTGGCGAGAGCCGGGTTTCAGGACATCCTCGTCGCCTACCCGACCGCCGACCGCACAGCGCTGCGCGAGCTGGCGGAGCTGCCTAACGAACTGCCCGAGGCGCGCGTCGGTGTGATGGTCGACAGCACTGCGCAGCTCGATCTGATCGAGCATGCCATCGGCGGTGGCGCAATGGCGCCCGTTCGGCCACGTCCGGGCGGGATTCCCGGAGCGGATGTCGGTGGAGTCCCGCGCGGGAAGGGGCTGGCACAGGCGATCCGCGTGTGCATCGACCTCGACGCCGGCTATCGCATGCTCGGCGGGCGCATCGCGATCGGCGCCAAGCGCTCGCCCATCCACACCCCCGCCCAGGCGGTCGCGCTCGCCCGCGCGATCCTCGACCGCGACTGGGCGCAGCTGATCGGGATCATGTCGTATGAGGCCCACATCGCCGGGCTCGGCGACGCTCCCGCCGCGCACGGCAGCGTCGGCTCGCGACTGCGGGCACATGCCATTCGTGCGATCCAGTCGCGCTCGGCGCGCGAGCTGGCCGAGCGTCGCGGCCAGGCTGTCGCCGCCGTCAGCGAGCTGGCGCCGCTGCAGCTAGTCAACGGCGGTGGCACCGGCAGCCTGCACCTGACCGCGCGCGAGCCGGTCATCACCGAGGTGACCGCGGGGTCAGGGCTGTACGCGCCGACGCTGTTCGACGCCTATCGCGCGTTTACGCTCAGGCCGGCCGCGCTGTTCGCGCTGCCGGTCGTGCGCCGGCCCGGACCGCGCGTGGCGACCGTCCTCGGCGGTGGCTATCTCGCCTCCGGCCCCGCGGACGCCGCACGGCTGCCCACGCCGTGCCTGCCCGCCGGGCTGCTTCTGGATGGCCGCGAGGGAGCGGGCGAGGTGCAGACACCGCTGCTGGGCGCGGCGGCGCAGCGGCTGGGCGTCGGCGATCGCGTGTGGTTCCGCCACGCCAAGGCCGGCGAGCTGTGCGAGCGGTTTGCGAGGCTGCACCTGCTCGAGGGCGATCGCATCGTGGGGGAGGCGCCGACCTATCGCGGTGAGGGACAATGCTTTCTGTGAGCGATTTCTCGCCGCCGGCGCCTTGCCCGACCTCGTCGTGCACACCCTGTCCCCGGTCGCGTGCTCGCGTCGAGAGCTGGCTGGGAGCGCGCCGCCGATGAGCGTCTACGCCGGATCGTCCTCGGCGCACACGCCCGCGATGAGGGCCGCCATCGACGCCACCCTGCGCGAGGTCGTCGAGACGCTCGCTCCGCTCGATCGCACACCCTGCTCGCCGGGAGAGCGCATCGCCGCCGAGTGGCTGCACGCGCGCATGAACGCTGTGGGAGGAGTGCAGGCCCAGCTCGAGGACGAGCCCTCGTGGGGCACGTTCCCACCGACCTCGGCCGGTCTCGGCCTGGCGGGCATCCTCGCGGCGCTGCTCGGCCTGCGCGGGCGGCGAGCGCTCGCGGCGCTGCTCGCGGCAGCTACCTTCGCGGGCATCGTCGATGAGGCCGGCAACGGCCCGCGGATCGTGCGCCGGTTGGTGCGCAGGCGCCGGCAGACCGTCAACGTGATCGCCCGCACCGGCGATCCCAACGCCGACGCCACGCTCGTCGTGCTCGCCCACCACGACGCCCCGCAGACGGGCGTCATCTTCGATCAGTCGCTGCAGCGCAAGATCCATGAGCGGGCGCCGTGGCTGCTCGAGGGCGTCAAGACGCCGCCGCCCCAGTGGTGGCTGGGGCTGGCCGGCCCGCTGGCCACGTTGCTGGGTGCGCTCTCGCGCACGCGCGCGCGGATCGGCGCGCGGATCGGACTGGGGCTCGGCCTGGTGGGGACGGCGCTCGTCGCCGACGTGTGGCGCAGCGAGACCGTGCCCGGCGCCAACGACAATCTCTCCGGCGTCGCCGCGCTGGTCGCGCTCGCAGAGCTGCTGCGCGAGCAGCCGATCCCAGGATTGAGCGTGCTGCTCGTCTCGTGCGGCGCGGAGGAGACGCTGCAGGACGGCATCCGCGCGTTCGTGGCCCGCCATCGTCACGAGCTCGATCCGGCGAGCACGCGGTTCGTCAACCTCGACGCGATCGGCTCGCCGCACCTGGTCTCGCTCGAGGCCGAGGGGCCGGTGCGCATGGAGGAGTACTCAGGGCCCTGGTTGCGCGATCTGGTCGAGCGCTGTGCCACCGGGCTGGGCGTAACGCTGCACCGTGGCTACCGCGCCAGAGCTTCGAGCGACAGCGTGATTCCCAGTCGCGCCGGCTATCCGATAGCGACGCTCGTGTCGATCACCGATTGGCGGGCGCCCGCCAACTACCACCTGCCGAGCGACGTGTCGGCCAATCTCGACTACGGCACGATCGCCGACGCCACGCGGCTGGTGTACGAGGTGGCGCGCTCGCTTGCGAACGCGGACTGACCGACAGTAGATTCGGCTGAGTAGATTCGGCTCAACTCAGGCCAACTCAGGCCAGGTCACCCAAGCTCGGCCAACCGCCGTCCGGTCGCGGTCAGCCCGCGAGCCGTGCGCGCCTTCAGCACCAGTTGCAGGTCGAGCATGCGCGCGTCGAACAGGTCGAGCTCGTCGGCGCCCGTCACCGCGTAGGCCGGTACGCCCGCCTGACGTGCGCGCGTGGCGATCTCGAACACAGCGCCGGTCGCGCCCTGCTCGCCAAGCAGTGTGTCCCGGCTTAGGTGCGCCTGACCCACGACCACGGCCCGGGCGCGCCGCATGCGCGCGTCGAAGTCCAGCGCGCTCAGCGCTTGCCCTACGGCCGCCACCCCGCGTGGGTCGTCCTCGATCGGGCACTCATCGGGCGCGGGCATGCCGGTTGCGCGTATGCCCCGGGCGATCAGGGCAGCTACTCGCTCGGCCGGTAGACCCTCACCAAACGCGCACACCGCGAGCAGAAGCGTGTCGGGAATGCGCATGCCTGGCATCCTTACAGGCATGGCCTCAGCGGACGGGCAAGCGCCCGGGGAGAGCGGGCGAAGCGTCAAGGAGCCGGAACGCCAGCGCCGGTCAAGCGATGCAGGGGGGGCCGGGTCGAGGCCCGCGCGCGAGCGGGGCGAGCGCATCGCGATCGAGGCGTGCGGTCGCGAGCTGCAGGTCAGCAACCCGGACAAGGTGTTCTTTCCCGAGCGCGGCGTCACCAAGCTCGACTTGGTCAACTATTACCTGGAGTGCGAACAGGCGGCCGTCCGCCACCTGGCCGAGCGCCCGAGCGTGCTCAAGCGCTGGGTCGACGGTCTCGCGGGCAAGCCGTTTTTTCAAAAGCGTGTCCCCGACGGCGCGCCTGAGTGGCTGCAGACGGCCACCGTCACGTTTCCGAGTGGCCGCCACGCCCGCGAGCTGGTGGTTGCGGACGGAGCGCATCTGGTGTGGGGCGTCAACCTCGGGGTGATCGACTGGAACCCCTGGCCGGTGCGCCGCTCCGATCTCGATCACCCCGACGAGCTGCGCGTCGACCTCGACCCCGGCCCGGGGGTGGAGTTCGCGGAGGTGCGCGCGGTGGCGCTTGGAGTGCGCGAGGTGCTGGACGGGCACGGGCTGCGCGGCTATCCCAAGACGTCGGGCTCGCGGGGGATGCACATCTACGTGCGCATCGTCCCCGAGCACGGCTTCTCCGAAGTGCGTCGAGCCGCGCTCGCGCTGGCCCGGGAGGTCGAGCGTGGCATGCCCGGCCGTGCGACCAGCCGCTGGTGGAAGGAGGAACGCCAAGGGGTGTTCATCGACTACAACCAGAACGCGCGCGACCGCACCATCGCCTCCGCCTACTCGGTCAGAGCCGTTCCCGATGCGCGCGTGTCATGCCCGCTTGAGTGGGAGGAGGTGGCAGACGTAGACCCGTCCGAGCTGCGCATCGACACCGTCCCGGCTCGTCTGCGCGAGCGCGGCGACCCGTCGGCCACGATCGACGAGGAGCCGGGTTCGCTTGACTCGCTGCTGGAGCTCGCCGCCCGCGACGAGCGCGAGGGCCTCGGCGACGCGCCCTGGCCGCCCCACTTCCGCAAGCAGCGCGGCGAGCCCCGCCGTGTGCAGCCCAGCCGGGCGCGCACAACTGAGGACAAGAAATGACGCTGCCGCTCGCTCCACCGATCGCTCCCGCGCTGGCGCTAACGCGGCGGGAGTTGCCCACGGGGGAGGACTACTCCTATGAGATCAAGCTCGACGGGTTTCGCTGCATCGCGTTCGTCGACGGCCAGGAGGTCTACCTGCAGTCGCGCGGGTCCAGGCCGCTGCTGCGCTACTTCCCCGAGCTGACGTTCCCGTCCGGGCGGTACGTGCTCGACGGCGAGATCGTCATCCGCGACGAATCCGGCCGTGAGCGGTTCGACTCTCTGCAGGAACGCCTGCATCCCGCCCAGTCGCGGGTGCAACTGCTGTCGGCCCAGATTCCCGCGACGTTCGTGGCCTTCGATCTGCTCGCCCGCGAGGACGAGGCGCTGCTCGAGCGGCCGTTCGCCGAGCGCCGGGCTGCGCTGGAGCGCCTCTTGGAGGGCGCCGAGTTCGTCGATGCCCCGGTCGAGCTGATGCCTGCCACGAGCGATCCCGATCGGGCCCGCGTGTGGTTGGGGGAGGCCGAGGGGGCGATCGCCAAGCTCAACAGCGCAGCGTATGAGCCCGGCAAGCGCACCGGCATGTTCAAGGTCAAGCGCGTGCGCACGATCGACGCGATCGTCGCGGGCTGGCGCCCGGGCAAGGATGAGGGTACGGTCGGGGCGCTGATTCTGGCTCTGTACGACGGTCCCGAGCTGCGCGTGGTGGGGCACTGCTCGGGTCTAACCGCCGCCGAGAAGCGCCGGCTGGTGTCGTTTCTGGCGCCGTTGCAGACCGGCGAGCGGGGATCGGCCGACCCCAGCCGCTGGAGCTCGGGACGCGACCTGGAGTGGGTCGCGCTGCGCCCCGAGCTGGTCGTGGAGATCGACTTCGACCACGTTTCCGGCGGGCGCATCCGCCATGGCGCCAAGCTGCGTCGCTGGCGCGAGGACAAGCCTGCGCGAGAGTGCACCTATGATCAGTTGCAATGAGCACTGACACCGCCACGGTCGCCGAGGAGGAGTACCTGCAGATCCTGTTCTGGCTGCAGGAGGCCCAGCTGCCGATGACCGGCGCGAACGTCGCGCGGGCGATGCAGCTCTCGGCGCCGACGGTGCACGAGATGGTCGGTCGTTTGGAACGCGACGGCTACGTGACCCGCGGGCAGGACCGCGTGATCTCGTTCACCGACGACGGCTCGGTCCACGCCGAGGGGATCGTCCGTCGCCATCGCCTGATCGAGCGGTTTCTGACAGACGTGCTCGGCGTGCCCTGGGACGAGGTCCACGAGGAGGCCGAGCGCCTGGAGCACGCGATGTCACCGACGCTCGAAGCCCGCATGCTCGCGGCGATCGGCGACGCCAAGACCTGCCCGCACGGGCATCCGCTGAACGCGGGCGAACGCCTCGCCGGCGTGCCGCTCGCCGACGTCGAGCTCGGCGCGAGCGTGCGCGTGCTGCGTTTTGAGAACGAGGCCGAGGATCTGCTGCACTACCTCAAGGACTCGGGTATCGAGCCCGGTTTGGAGGGGACGCTCGCCGAGCGGGGAGACGTCGAAGTCGTGATCGAGACCCCCGACGGTCACCGCTGCGCGGTCACCCCGTCGGTCGCCGAGACGGTGTCGGTGATCGCCGACCCCTCGCCGCCGCCGCGTACGGCGCTTCCGGAGCAACTGGTCCTGGGGCAGCGGTACGGCAGGTAGGCAGGGAATCAGAGCGAGCGGTAGGCCGCCGCCAGCCGCGCGACGCCCTCGTCGATCTGCGCGGGGGTGACGCCCGAGTAAGCCAGGCGCAGCGTGTTCTCCCCGCCCTCAAGCACGAAGTCGGTGCCCTTGACGAACGCCACGCCCTGCTCGCCCGCGGCGCGGTGCAGCGCGGCCACGTCGGCGCCGGGCGGCAGCGTGACCCACATGAAGTAGCCGCCTTCGGGTGCGACGAACTCGGCCTCGGGCAGTTCGCGGCGCAGCGCCTGTGCGAGCGTGTCCGCACGCTGGGCGAGCGCGGATTTGACCGTCGCGATCGAGCGCTCGATCGCGCCCGAGGCGCAGAACTCGTACACGATCGCCTGGGCGACCATGCTCGGCGAGATGTAGGTGTTGGTCGCCAGCTCGGCGACGCCCGCGATCAGCTCGCGCGGACCGACCAGATAGCCGACGCGGATGCCCGGGCAGACGGTCTTGGAGAACGACGACGCGTACACGACCCGCTCGGGATCCATCGAGACCATCGTTGGCAGCGGCTGTCCGCTGAAGCGCAGCTCGACGTAGGGGTCGTCCTCGAATACGACGAACCCGTGCTCGGCTGCCAGCCACAGCAACGCGCGGCGCTTGGCCTCCGAGAGTGTGTAGCCGGCGGGGTTCTGGAAGTTGGGGATGATGTGGGCGAGCTTCGGACGTGCTCCGGTGGGGCCCTCCAGCAGCCGTCCGAGCGCGTCGGTGTCGATCCCGTCCGGTTGCAGCTCCACGGCGTGGATAT
>Ga0335075_10001779_pt1 | contig 35136 bp, 28 predicted proteins | sample Lox_Sample_24_FD_206723 | JGI IMG/M metagenome (GOLD analysis project Ga0335075, IMG submission 206723) | Soil microbial communities from Loxahatchee National Wildlife Refuge, Florida, United States - Lox_Sample_2.4 | ecosystem: Environmental > Terrestrial > Soil > Wetlands | place: USA...
CTTCCTGCCATGAGCGCATCTCAAGGCCCGGCGGGAGGGCGGCTACTGCGTCGGGGGGATCGGTTCGGAGATCGCGGCGCATAAAGAGCCGCTGGTAGACGCTGAATCCAGCGGAAGCAAAGGCGTGCGCGAGCTCGCCATGAGGATGGAGAAGCAATTGGGACTCAATACGGTCGATGCCCGGGGAGTTCTGCAACAGTTCGATGAGGCTGACGAGCAGCTTCGATTCGATGTGGGCGGTGGTGGATTCTGAATGCTGCGGCAGCACGGCGAAGACGTCTCCGATGACGGCCTTGTGATCTTCGTAGACACAGAAGACATAGCCGGAGATGCGACTATTCTCGACGGCGACATAGCCGGGCAGAATGCGAGAGTCGAGGTACTGGAGCAGAAGGTTGGCCGAAGGCCGGTAGTCCCATTCGAGGCGCTGGCTCCAGACGCGCGCCTCGGCCTCGAGCAGCGGACGCAGACTGGCCGCGGAGAAGTGGCGAAGGTCGAGAATCTCGAGCTGCAGGGCAGGGGTCATTCTTTTCCTGTTCTTTGTACACGCATGCGCCGGAAGCAGATCTTCTCGTGCTTTGCTTCGACGCCTCTTTTTGTTTATCAGGAACCGAACTTTGAAACAGGATAATCTACGCCGGTCCAGTTACTGACGGGCAGAGACCGAGTAAATTACCAGATTTTGAGCAGGATACTTGAAAAGCGGCTCATATGTCCTGCCATTGAGTATTTGACTGAGCTTCCTGACAGACGATTCACGCACGACGAGGATGTGCTGCTGGGCGGGGACGCCATCCTTGTCGTAGTCATCCACGCGATGATCGCGGTAGAAGGAAAGGCCGTATTCGAGGTCGCGGCGGACGCCGAAGACGGCGACAGGCTCTCCGGGCGCGATCTGGCTGAGGATGCGGGAGAGGGGACGAGCGGAGTAGGTAAGGTCGATGAGCGTGATGTTGCGCTTGGTGCTCGCCAGCGCGGGGATTCCAAAGAACGGCCCGACACCGAAGAGGAAGAAGATGAGGATGATCATCGGAGTCATGGTGGCGATACGCAGACGCTTGAGTCCGAAGCGGTAGACGCAGATGAGAATGAAGATGGCGGCGGCGAAGCCGGTCATGCTTCCGGCAACGATTGCCTCAGTGGGTGGAATCGCTTCAGGGTTTTGCAGGTGCAGCGGCAGCAGGATGACGAAGGTGGTGAGAATGCCTGTAAGTACGGCATGCAGGATCAGCAGCCAGGGTTTGAGGCCGCGCTCGCGCATACGGTTGAGATAGTCGCCGGTGAGGATGGTGAGCGGAGGGATCGACGGCAGGATGTAGCCGGGAAGTTTGGAATCAGATAATGAAAAGAAGACGATGGGTATGAGCGCCCAGAGAACGAGGAACTCAGGGAAGGCGTCCCCGGCGCGGAAGTTACCCATGTAGTGATACTTTGCGCCCCGGGCGCGCCATTCGGCGACGGATTGGCGGACTGCGTCGACGAAGGCAGCGATAGCGATGACGGCCCACGGTGTGAGCGCGAGAACGACGATGGGAAGGTAATACCAGAAGTATTGCTGGTGGTGGAAGCGGTCGGTGGCGAAGCGCTCCAGGTTGTGCTGGAGGAAGAATATCTTTAGAAATTTTGGATTGCGGCGCTGGACGGCGATGAACCAGGGCAGCACCATGGCCAGGTAGAGAAAGATACCGGGCCACCAGACAGTTCGCCGCAGGATGGACCACTCTCGCCGCAGTGCGGCGAAGGCGAAGATGATGATGAGGGCCAGGAGTGGCGCAACCGGGCCTTTGGCGAGGGTGGCCGCTCCGACGAAGAAATACAGATCGAAGAGCCAGAACTTGCGGTCGGTTTCATACCAGGCGTACCAGCCCAGCATGCCGATGCAGAAGGGCGCGGCGAGCTGCATGTCCGTGGACGCGCCACGGGCAAAGGCGATGATTCCGGCGCAGGAGGCGGTGATGAGCGCGGCGTCGAGCTGGCCGCCACGGCGGAAGCGGCGGATGTGCAGATAAATGAGCGTGACGAGGACGAAGGCGAAGCTGGCGGAGGGCAGGCGGGCGGTCCAGTCGTGGATGCCGAACTCGCGGAAGGAGAACATGGCGCGCCAGTAATAGAGCGCGGGCTTTTCGAGCCAGGGCTTTCCCCAGAGCACGGGCGTGATGTAGTCGTGGCGCTGGAGCATTTCGCGCGCCACCTGCGCGTAGCGGGGCTCGTCGGCGCCGACCAGACCGAGGCCGGCGCCGCCGAAGATGGGGACGAGGCCGTAGAAGAGGAAAAATACGGTGAGGAGAAAGAGGGTTCCGGCTTCCAGCACGGTTCCGAAGGCCGGGAAACGCGTAGACAACGTGGTGGGGCTGGACCGCAGCGCTCTGATTCTGGAAGGAATGCCCACGTCTTAAAAAGAGGTACGGGTTCAGGCTAACAGATTCCGGGGTCTGAGCATGCGGCACTAGAATTGAGCCGCATGCCGCATGTGATTTGTCTGGGGAAGCCGGCTCAACGGGGCATCATTCGGAAGAAGAGCGCCTGCCGGGCGATTGGCTCAGTTTTGGCTTCGAGCTCGGCCATCTGGCTCTGGCTGAGGGGAGTGAATTCCCGGGCAAACTGAACGCATTCCTCGACCTGTTCCACATTGTCGCAGCCGACGATGGCGGTGCTGATGGGCAGCGAGAGGTTGTAGAACATGGTTTCGCGCTTGGTGAGCGTGCCGGGGCGGGTGGCGATGGCTCCGGTGCCCTCCCAGGAGTGCTTTTGGGCTTCCACGGAAGGCGGCGTCCAACTGGAGAGGATGCGGCCGCGCGCCATGACCTTCATGGCGATGATGCCCATCTGCTTCTCGACGGCGAGCGGCAGGAGCTTCGGTTCAAAAGGGTAGTGGTACTGGTCGGCGGCGTTGACGGCCATCAGAATAGTGTCAAACGGAAAGCGGTTGATGCACTCGATGAGAGCGTCGGGGCGGAAGCGTCCGGTGACGCCGAGATGGCGCACCATCCCCTGCTCTTTGGCCTGGGTGAAAGCCTCGATGGCTCCGCCCTTGCCGAAGATCTGGTCCACGTCTTGCTGAATGCCGACGTCGTGAAGCTGCCAGGTGTCGAGATGGTCGGTGTTGAGCAGCTTGAGCGAGACTTCGAGGTTTTTAAGCGCGGCGTCGCGGGTGCGCTCCTTGGTCTTACTGGCGAGAAAGATCTGGTCGCGGTGGCCCTTGAGTCCTTTGCCGAGGTAACGCTCGCTCCAGCGGTCAGGGCCTCCGTAGATCGCTGACGTGTCAAAGTAATTTACTCCCAGGTCAAGGGCTTTGGCGATGATCGGCTCGGCGGCAGCCTCGTTGTTCACCTTCTCCAGCGCGCCCTGTCCTCCGAGGCCGAAGATGCCGGTGCGGAAGCCGGTCTTGCCGAGGTTGCGGGTCGGCATCATGTCCTGAATGGCGTGCGCATTTGCAGAGGTAGTTTCGGCGGGTGTGAGGTTGTCGGCATGCGCGCTCGACGGCAGCGCCGCCTGGGTGAGGGTGAGGGCGAGGGATGCGCCGCCGACTTTTAGGAAGTCCCGGCGGTCTCGGTTGAGCGTTGGAGAGGTTTCTTCGGGCTGCTTCATAAGTGCGTCCAGCATACTACGATCGCTGCGACTCGGAGACCCATGCAGCTATTGGAGGGCGTCTTCCGTGACGAGGGTCTGCAGGCAGGTACGCAGGCGGCCGAGGATAGATTCCGTCGCTGTTGCGAGAGGCCCATCGATGGTGCAGCCACTGGCGTGGCTGTGACCGCCCCCGCCAAGACACTCGGCGACGCGTGCGACGTTGATCTCGCCCTTGCTGCGCAGCGAAAGCCGGACGCGGTGGTCCTTCAATTCGCGCAGGAAGACGGCGACATCCACACCAGCGATGCCGATGGCATAATTCACCAGCCCCTCACAGTCCTCTTCTGCCGCGCCGGCGTCGACAAGGTCGTCATAAGAAACCCACATCCAGGCCATACGACCCTCGCTACGCAGATTGCGAAGCGCGGAGCCGAGCAGGTTCATTTTAGAAGCAGGGTTGGAGAAATAAAGGTGCTGCGCGATGGGCACCGGATCGGCCCCGCGACGGACGAGGTCGGCGGCTACCTCAAAGGTGCGGGCGTCGATGCCCGCGTAGCAGAAAGAGCCGGTGTCCGTGAGCACGGCGGTGTAGAGGCAGGTGGCCATTTCCTTCGTGATGTGGACCCCGGCGAGCAATGTTAGTTCATAAACCATGGCGGCGACGGCACAGGCGTTGTTCTCAATCCAGTTGATGTCGGCAAAGTTCTTGCCGCTGAAGTGATGGTCGATGTTGATGGTGAAACGGCCTTGAAGCCCGCGGAGTCCGGTGCGCTCAATGCCGTCGCATTCGAGCAGAATCACGGCGTCGTAATCGCCGTCGACGCGGTCGGTGATGCGGATGGCTTCGACACTGGGGAGGTTGCGATAGAGAATCGGCACGCTGTCGCGGGAGACCATGTCCGCATGCTTGCCAAGCTGCCGGAGCATCATGCCGCAGGCCAGAATGGAGCCGATCGCATCCCCATCGGGACGGGCATGCGCGGCTACAAGAAACCGGCTGCCACTCTCGATTGCGTTCAGAACTGCGCGGATATCGTTCGGCTTCTGCATAGGCTCAAACCATATTACAGGCGGGGCGCTTCCTTACGGCGCTTGCGCTGGCGGCCCAGCAGGTCGTCGATGCGGGCCTTCATTTTCTCTGAGCGGTCGATGTGGAAGGTGAGATCGGGAACGTGGCGCGTGCCCATGCGCTCGTGCAGTTCATGGCGGATGTAGCCGCGTGCGGCCATCAGCCCATCCAGCGTGTCGGACTCTTCCTTCTCGCCGCCATCGACGGCAACATAGATCAGCGCTGACTTTCCGCCCGGATTGATCAGAACCTGGGTGACGTAGGCGAAACTGATGCGCGGATCGGAGAGCTCTCCCTCGATCATGGCGCTGATTTCATCCCGCAACGTTCCCGCAACGCGATCCCGATGATACTGACGTGCCCTTGGCTCCGGCATCTCTTTTTCCTATATGGACTAAACGTTTGAGGATATCAGAAGTGGGACTGGCCGTCCGGGCTTGCGCGGTGCTGGCCGCACGAGCGGGCGCGTTTGGCGCCTTCCCGATGCTGATTCCTGTGGCCCTCCCTTCGGTCGGGAGCTGGAATCAGGTTTCTTCGATGAACTGCCACCAGATGTCCGCGATTTGTGCTCCGAGGTCGTTGACGATGCGGTTGGCGGCGTGTTCCAACTGTTGCATCTGGCCGGATAGATAATCTCTTGATGCGGAGATGGCGGCGATGCCGATGGTGGCCGATTGCCAGGTTACGGCTTCGTCGAGTTCTGCGATGGAGACGTTGAAACCGTGCGCCAGCTTTTCCTTCAAACTGCGGACGACCTGGCGGCGGTCCTTGAGCGAGTGCGCGTGCTCGATGCGCAGCTCGATGGTCATGGCGGCGATAGGCATTCCATTGACTATCGTACTGCGAAGGATTATCACGGGAGGCGGATGCCGGGTCCGAGAATGGCAATGAAGGCCGCAGCCAGCAGAACAGAGGCGATGATACGGCTGGCAAATTGAATATTGCCAGCCGTATTCGGTTGCCCGGTTTTGCTGTTCCTCTAGCTTGTCGTCAGCTCCGCAGCTACCTTCTCCGTGACGAAGGCTTCGACGGTGTCTCCAACCTGGATGTCGGAGAAGTTGAGTCCTACGCCGCACTCCATTCCGTTGGTGACTTCCCTGGCGTCGTCCTTGAAGCGCTTGAGCGAGGTGAGCTTGCCTTTGAAGACCTGCTCGCCGTCGCGCATGAGGCGGATCTCGGCGTCGCGCCGGAGGACTCCGTCGGTGACGCGGCATCCGGCGATGGTGCCCACCTTCGGAATCTTGAAGACGTTGAGGACTTCGGCGCGGCCGAGGTAGTTCTCTTTGAAGACCGGTTCGAGAAGGCCCAGCATGGCCTTGCGAATCTCGTCCTGCAGCTCATAGATGATGGAGTGCAGACGAATTTCGACGCCTTCCTGCTCGGCCAGTTCGGCGGTCTTGCGCTCTGGCCGGACGTTGAAGCCGATGATGATGGCATTCGAGGCCGTGGCCAGCAGAACATCGCTCTCGGTGATGGTTCCCACGCCGGAGTGGATGACTTTGATCCTGACCTGATCGGTGGACATCTTCTGGAGCGAGTCGGCGAGCACCTGCACGGAGCCCTGGACATCGCCCTTGAGGATGAGCGGCAGATCCTTGACGCCGGCCTGTTTGATCTGCTCAGCGAGGCCTTCGAGCGAGACGCGGGAGCTCTTGGCGAGCTGCGCCTCGCGCTCCTTCATCTTGCGGTATTGCGCGATGTTCTTGGCCTTATCGCGGTCGGCGGTGACCAGGAAGGTATCGCCTGCGTCGGGCATGCCTTCGAGACCGAGGATTTCGACCGGGGTCGAGGGGCCGGCTTCTTCGATGGCGCGTCCGCGGTCGTCGAACATGGCGCGGATTTTGCCGAAGGTGTTGCCGACGATGAAGCTGTCCTGGGCGCGGAGGGTACCGTTCTGCACGAGGACTGAGGCGACGGCGCCGCGTCCGCGATCGAGGCGGGCCTCAATGACGGTGCCGACGGCGGAGCGTCCCGGAGTGGCCTTGAGGTCGCCGAGATCGGCAACCAGGCAGATCATCTCGAGCAGCAGGTCGAGGTTCATCCGCTTCTTCGCGGAGACGTCAACGAACACCGTGTTGCCGCCCCAGGCTTCGGGCACCAGGCCGCGGTCGCCGAGTTGCTGCTTGACGCGGTCGGGCTGCGCATCGGGCTTGTCGATTTTGTTGACTGCCACGATGATGGGCACGTTGGCGGCCCTCGCGTGGTCGATGGCCTCGACGGTCTGCGGCATCACGCCGTCGTCGGCAGCGACGACTACGATGACGATATCGGTGACCTTGGCGCCGCGCGCACGCATACGAGTGAAGGCCTCGTGGCCTGGCGTATCGAGGAAGACGATTTCGCGGCCAAAGGCGGGCGAATCGGCCTTGTTGATGCGGACCTTGTAGGCGCCGATGTGCTGGGTAATGCCTCCCGCCTCGCCTCCTGCGACGTCGGTCTCACGGATGGCGTCGAGCAAGGAAGTCTTACCGTGATCGACGTGGCCCATGACGGTGACGACGGGCGGACGGGTGACCTCGTGCTCATCGGGGTTCTCCTGCGAGAGGAGATTCTCGATGGCTTCGTTGGCCATCTGATCCTCGAAGGTGATGACCTGAGTGTCGGCTCCGAACTGGCGGGCAACATCCTTCACCAATTCGCCATCGAGCGACTGGTTCACGGTGACAAAGACACCGCGCATGAGCAGGGTTGCGATGAGGTCCTTGCCGCGGACCTCGAGTTTCTCCGCGAGATCCTTGACGCTGATGCCTTCCGTCACGGTAATGGTGCGCGTGATGGGCAGCGGCTCGGAGGGAATCTGCGCTCCGCCAAAACGCGAGGGCGGGGCGAAGCCCTTCATCGGGCCTTCTTTGGTCTTGGGATATTGCTGGCGGCCGCGGCGCGCATTGGGGCCGGGGCGCTGCGGACGCGGGGCCTCGCCGGGAGGCGGCACCAGGCCGGGTGCTCCGCCGGGGCCGGGACGCTGACCAAAGCCAGGACGTCCCGGGCCACCGGGACGCTGGCCGAAGCCGGGTCGCGCTCCGGGCGCTCCGGTGGGTGCGCTACGCGTAGGGTGCATGGGGCGGCGTGCTCCCGGCGCTCCGGGAGGGCCTCCCTGGGGGCGCTGGTTGTAGCCGCCTCCCGCGGGACCGCTTGGGCGGCGATCGAAGATGGGGCGGCCGCGCTGGACGCCTCCGGCAGGCGTACCTGTTCCGGCGGTGGTAGGACGCTGCGAAACGGGAACCGGCGGCGGTGCAGTATAGACAGGCCGGGGACCGGTCTGTGGCATGATCACGCGGCGCGGCGCGGCTGCTTGAGCCTCGGGGGCGACAGGCGGTGCCGCAGGAGCTTCGTTTACGGGTGGCGCGGCGGGCGGAGCAGAAATTGCAGTCGGCGCAACGACAGCTGGCGGCGCGGCAACGGGCGGCCTGGCAACCACCGGTCCAGCCGGTGGAGCGGCGGCTATGGCTGGACGCGCCTCAGCGGCGGGAGCAGACGGCAGTCCAGCGGGAGGCCTGGCAACCACTGGTCCGGCCGGAGGCTTGGCCGCGATGGCCGGGGCTTGCGGCGGCGTAGCCACAATAGGAGGAGCCTGACGCGGTTGCGGAACAATCCGGCGTGGGGCCGGCTTTGCCGCTTCAGGCGCCGGCGCTGTGGGCGCAGGAGGAGCAGGAGCACCGGGCTTTGCGACCGGCGGAGCGGCGGCCACAGCGGGCTTTGCAGGAGCGGCCGCCGCGGGTGTGGCGGGGCGCGGCGGAATGGCGGATTCCTGTTCTTTTTTCTGCAGGATAGCCTTCAGAACATCGCCCGGTTTTGAGACCTTGGACAGGTCAATCTTGGGCTTGGGTGCAGCCTCACCACGGGCAGCGCCGGATGCGCCGGATTTGCCGCGCTGGAGGTGGGCGCGCACACGCTCGGCCTCGTCAAACTCAAGTGAACTGGAGTGCGTCTTCTTCTCGGTGACGCCTACTGCATCCAGAACATCGAGAATCGCTCTGCTTTTGACTTCCAGTTCACGCGCTAAATCATTGATTCGAACTTTACTCATCCGCCCCTTTTGTAATTGCTCCCCTGACCTTAGCTGCGCATTGCGAACTCCTGGCAGTGGGTTATGACCCTGTTACTATTATGGCCCGAAACAGCGCGGCTTGCGCGGCCTATCGCGTGCCGATTGGTTACGGAGCGGCGCATTTATGCGCCGCCCTCCGGTTTCCTGTCGCTTTCTTCCTGCAGCTCGGCGGTTTCCGCGACGTCGCCTTCGGTGACCGCGGTTTCTTCGAGCTTCCCGCTGGTGTCCTGATACCCCGGTGCGAGCGGTTCCGCGCCGTCGTCTTCGTCGCCGGGACCAGATTCGATGACTTCTTCGATCTGCTCTTCTGCGACCTCGTCGTCAATGCGGCCTGATCCGTCTTCGCTGACGGGCTCTTCGCCTTCCTGAGTAAGGTCGAGCTTGAGCGCGTCCTCTTCCTCGGCCAGACTGGCTTCGGCTGCAGCCTCTGCGGCTGCGGCGTCGGCCGCCTCTTTGGCGGCAGCGTCGCTGACGACAGGCGCGGGACGCTCTTCGCCGGGCTCGTACTGGCCGAAGTAGTGGCGGACGGCGGTGCTGATTTTCTCCAGTGTCTTTTCGCCGATGCCCGGAATCTCTTCGAGCTGTTCGGGCGTCATGTCGGCGAGTGCTTCGACGGTGGTAATGCCGGCGGTGACGAGCTTCTGGATGATGCCTTCGCCGAGCTCGCTGACCTGCTCGATGGCAGTGACCGATCCGGCACCGAAGCCCTGCATCTGCTGCTCGACTTCCTGGCGCTTCTCCTCCTCGCTCTTGATGTCGATCTTCCAGCCGAGGAGCTTGGCGGCGAGGCGCACGTTCTGCCCCTTCTTGCCGATAGCGAGCGAGAGCTGGGTATCGTCGACGATGACCTCAAGCTGCTTTTCGCCCAGGTCAGTGATGCTGACGCGGCTGACCTTGGCCGGCTGGAGGGCCTTTTCTGCAAAAGTGGTGACTTCCTCGCTGAACTCGATGATGTCGATCTTCTCGCCGCGCAGCTCGCGGATGATCGATTGCACGCGCATGCCCTTCATGCCGACGCAGGCGCCGACCGGGTCGACATCCTTGTCACGGGACATGACGGCGATCTTGGTGCGCTCGCCGGCTTCGCGGGCGATGGCGCGGATGGTCACGGTGCCGTCGTAGATCTCGGGTACTTCGCTCTGGAAAAGGTTCTGCACCAGCTCCGGCGCGGCGCGCGAGACGATGACCTGGGGGCCCTTGGCGGCGCGATCGACGCGCAGGAGAACGACGCGCACGCGCTCGCCGACGGCGAACTGTTCCAGACGCGATTGCTCGCGGCGCGGCATGCGGGCCTCGGCTTTGCCGAGATCGAAGATCACATCCTGCGGCTCGATGCGCTTCACAGTGGCATTGAGGACTTCGTTGACGCGGTGGTTGTATTCGTTGAAGACGGTGTCGCGCTCGGCCTCGCGCACCTTCTGGAAGATGACCTGCTTGGCCATCTGGGCGGCGATGCGTCCGAGGACGTCGGTGGGTTTGTAGTAGCGGATTTCGCCGCCAACCTCGACCTCGGGCGCGAGTTCGCGCGCCTCAGTGAGGGCGATCTGGTTCACGGGGTCTTCAATCTGCTCGGGCGTCTCGACGACGGTCTTGTAGACGTAGGCGCGAATTTCGCCGGTCTCCTTATCGAGCTCGGCGCGCATATTCTCCTGCGTCTTGTAATACTTGCGCGTGGCGAGGGCGATGGCGTCCTCGACGGCTCCGACGACGATCTCAGGCTCAATGCCTTTGTCGCGGCTTAATACTTCGATGGTCTGGTACAGCGGGCTTGCCATAGTTTTCTCTCAAATATCTCTACCGGCGCTCCGGCCGGGTTCTAGGAAAATTAAAATTCCGGGATCAGGTTGGCCTTTTCGATATTGCTGATGGGAATTTCGAGGGTCTCCTGACTTGCTTTGGCCGCGGCCTTCTTGCTCTTGCCCTTTTGCTTGAGGGCGCTGAGGTCGAGCGTGACCGCGTGGGCGTTCCCTTGTGTGAGCCTGCCCTGCCAGTGCCGGTTGCCTGCGATGGGCTCAAAGGTCTGTAACTTGACCAGGCTGCCCCTGAAGCGTTCAAAGTCCGCCGAAGTGCGCAGTTTGCGGTCGAGTCCGGGCGAGGAAACCTCCAGCGTGTACTCCGCGCCGGGAATGAGGTCCTCGACGTCGAGCAAGGTTCCGAAGTCGCGGCTGAAGGCGGTGCAGTCGTCGTGGGTGACGCCGGAGAGCTGCTCGGCCCTGAGTTCTCTCTCCAGATTCCCGGGCTCGAGCGCCAGTTTTGCGCGCTGTTCGGCGTTTTTCTCAACATAGATGCAGAGGGCGCGAGGCCTGGCGCCAGCGCGGTACTCAAGGTCCACGACGTCAAGCCCATATGAGGCGGCGACGCGCTGCGCGGCGGTACGAATTTGGTCGAGGTTCAGGGCCATAGCCAGTTTTGCGGGCGAATCTCTCTGAGATTTCTGGCGGAATTTGCGGCCAAATAAAAAGTGGGCTGTAAGCCCACTCATCTCTCCGAGGCTGCCGGATAGTCACAGCATGCGCCCGGATAAACTCGTCTGCTTGATTAGAATACGCCGTTCTGGCGATGAATTCAACGGCGGGGGGTGCTTTCGCGAAGCCCAAAGAGCAATATTTTTGAATTGAGCCGATTGATTTTGCTGTGCTATTGTAGCGTTCACTCATGCTCGCTCGCGCTCTGCGGTTCTCCCTTGTTTTCCTGGCACTTTCCACCATAGCCCATGCTGCCAAGCTTCCCTCTACGTTTAATGGTTTTGTCACCGCAGTCGCTCCCCCAGGGCAGTTCAGTGTAGGCACGCGCCAAGTGACGTGGAATCCAAAGGTCACGCGAATCTATCAGATGGAGCAGGGAACGGAAGTTGATGCATCGGCCACGCGAGCCATTAGTCTTGGCGCTTATCTCCATGTAGAAGGCAAATTCAACAAGCAGTCCGGAAAATATCTTGCGACGTCGATAGGGTTTTTGGGGCCGGATGAGACAGAGACTCGCAAGATCAGCGGACTCGGGCTGATTGAAGAGGAGCCGCAGCTCAGGTCTGATCGTTCAGGCGCTATTGGCACGCTTTGGGTGGATGGTTATCCATTGCAGGTGACGCCGCAAACCAAGCTGCTTGCCGATGACGGCAAACCTTTCCCCATCGACCTGATTCGCCCCAATGTCTGGGCTTATTTCCATGCAGTACGCCAACCCGATGGTTCAATTGAGGCCGGCTCTATTACTTTTGAACCAAATGCGGTTACCGGCGATGAAGTGAAATTCCGTGACAAGTCCGAGCCGGAGATTGATCTGCCTGATTACGATAAACACGCGCCCGGGAAAATCAAATTTCACTATCGGGGGACACCCAGCATTCCTTGGGCGCTCGATATCCTGCCGGACAAGACCATTCAGGACTATGTCACAAAGGTTGGCGAAAGCCTTATTCCCCAATATCAGAAAAATCTTCCCGCTTCCGATTCAACGAAAATCAATTTTCGCTTTTATGTCGTCGAGCGGCCTTCCAGGTGGAAGGAGGTACTCAACGATGCTTCTGCCACTGACGGTGGGGTCATCGTCATACCAGACAATGTACTGGCCGCACTCGATAACGAAGCGCAATTAGCGGCGGTGCTATCGAACTGCATTGGGGCTACGCTGGAAAAGCAATCTTATGTGCACCGAACCCGATTGGCGCTGCATAACGACCTGAGCTGGGCGATGATGGGCGGACTTTACGGTTCGTCAGTGGCTATTCCAAATGCGATTGAGGCGAACCGACTCATGCAGCAGCTTAATGAGCAAGCCAGTAGAATCGGCCTTCGTTACATGCTGGACGCGGGATATGACATACGAGAAGCGCCGTTCGCGTGGCGGGCAGCTGCAAACAAAGACGCAGAAAATCCTCAGCCTGGCGACTATACTCCTTCGTCGTTTGAACAGAGTGTCATGAGCGATCTCTATTTCAACTACGCATCGATCGATTATTCGCGGCTGAAGACGAACCGCGAGGCGTATCAGCGGATGGTGGCCGACCTGCGCAGAGATGATCCGAAGCTGCCGAAGGCGAAACATCGTTCGGAAAACCTGAAAGAAGCCATGAGCCAGTCCGCGATGCAGGGTTCTGTCTGATAATGATTCCTGGAGGGCCGGGATGAGCCAACTGAATCCTTATGAGCAGTTTTTAGGCGGCCAGGAGCCTTTGCGGGTACTTGCTTCGACGGCGAGGCATATCGAGAAGATTCTGGATGAGCTTGGCCCGGTACGGGCAAATCTGGCGCCGTCCGAGGGCAAGTGGAGTGCGCGGGAGATTGTCTGCCATCTGGCGGACTGCGAGACTGTGTTCGCGGTCCGGCTGCGGCAGACGCTGGGCGAGGATCATCATGTGATTCAGCCGTTTGACCAGGAGCGATGGGCGAAGAACTACTCCGCTTACGAGATGCGAGATGCGCTGACGACGTTTGGCGCGCTTCGTAACTGGAACCTGGTACTGCTACGGTCGCTTTCGCCGGAAGTCCATACAAAGCCGGTGACACATCCGGAGCGCGGGGCGATGACCTTCCACACCATTGTCGAGACCATGGCCGGACATGATTTGAATCATCTGGGACAGCTTGAGGGGATCGCCAAAACGTTTGCTCCGACGCATTGATTACGGCTCATTTGCAGTTTGGCACTACAATAACGGGAAGCCCTCGTCCAGCAAAGCGAGTTGTACCCTTTGCGGGCCGCGGTGCATCTTTCACTTATGATCGAACATCCCGTACCCGAAGCTTTGACTTTTGATGACGTTCTGCTGGTTCCGGCCTACAGCGAAGTGGTTCCGGCGCAGGTGAGCACGCAGACGCGCCTGACCAAAAAGATTCTGCTGAACACGCCTCTTTTGAGCGCGGCCATGGACACGGTGACCGAGTCACGCCTGGCCATCGCCATGGCGCAGCAGGGCGGATTGGGCATTATCCATCGTAATTTGACGCCGGATCAACAGGCGAGCGAAGTGGATAAGGTAAAGCGGTCGGAGAGCGGGATGATTGTCGATCCGGTCACGATGACGCCCGATCAGCTGATCTCCGATGCGCTGGAAGTGATGCGGCGATACAAGATCTCGGGCGTGCCGGTGACGCAGAACAAGAAGCTGGTGGGCATCCTTACCAACCGCGATCTGCGCTTTGAAACACGGACGGATATTCCAATTCGCGATGTGATGACGAAGACGAATCTCATCACCGTGCCGGTGGGCACGACACTGGAAGAAGCGGAGTTGATCCTCCACCAGCACCGTGTGGAAAAGTTGCTGGTGGTGAACGGCGATTATGAGCTGAAGGGCCTGATCACCGTGAAAGACATTCAGAAAAAGCTGAAGTATCCCGATGCGTCAAAGGACGAGCAGGGACGGTTGCGTGTAGGCGCGGCGATTGGCGCTACGGGAGATTTTCTGGAGCGTGCGGCGGAGCTGGTCAGGAACCGCGTGGATGTTCTGTCGATCGATTCTGCGCATGGGCATTCGTCGAGGGTGCTTGAGGCGGTACGGCTGGTGAAGAAGACTTTCCCGGACGTGGATTTGCTGGCCGGAAACATTGCCACGTACGACGGCGCGAAGGCGTTGATTGCGCATGGCGCGGATGCGGTGAAGGTAGGGATTGGGCCGGGTTCGATCTGCACTACGCGCATGGTGACCGGCGCTGGCATGCCGCAGATTACAGCCGTGAGCGAGGCTTTCCGCGCGGGGCGCGAACACGGAATTCCGGTCATTGCGGACGGAGGCATCAAGTATTCAGGCGATGTGGCCAAGGCGATTGCGGCGGGCGCGAACGTGGTGATGATCGGCTCGCTTTTCGCTGGCGTGGATGAGAGCCCGGGCGAGACGATTTTGTATCAGGGGCGTTCGTTCAAGGCGTATCGCGGCATGGGGTCGTTGTCGGCGATGTCGCAGGGTTCAGGCGAGCGGTATTTCCAGGGAACTCAGGATTTTGAGACCGAGCCTTCGCGGAGCGAGGGCGTGGTGAACCGTGAGCGCAACGGGGGAAATCGCCTGGCGAAGTTCGTTCCTGAGGGCATTGAAGGCCGCGTGCCGCATCGCGGACCATTGGAGGCGATGGTGTATCAGCTGGTCGGCGGCCTGCGCTCAGGCATGGGCTATCTGGGCTGCGGAACCATTGAGGATCTCCAGACCAAATCGCGGTTTGTGCGCATCTCAAATGCCGGGTTGCGCGAGAGCCATGTGCACGACGTAATTATCACGCGCGAGGCTCCGAACTATCACGTGGAATAGGTGCTCGCGGCACGGGCACACGCGCTTCGCGCCTCCCTCGCGCGCTCGTTTGTGGTTGCTCCCGCTGGTCGCGGAGCCAGCTGGCTTCCATTCTGCGAAGAAGATGCGCTAAAGGTACTTATCCAGCGGGATCTGGAAAAAGAAAAGCTCTTTGCCGTTGCCATCGCGGAGATCGCGCAAATTGAGCGTGGCACCTTTGAGGGGGGTGTTGCCAAGCCCCTGCATGTCGTAGAAGAGGAAACCTGCGCGGGTGCTGTGCGGCGGCACGGTGATGGCGCTGTATTCAAAATCAGAGAAATCCTCTTCAATTTTCTTGTCCGGCGTTTTTGGCTTGCTCTTCATGGGAGGCAATGGCGCCGGGAGGGGAATCACCTTTCCGGCGCCTGTGATATGCGTCATGCGGCGTTCGATGTCCTCTGGCTGGGCGGCGGAAATCCGGTCGCCCTCGGCGCTGATGAAGTCGATGCGGGCCTGATCGAGCGAAATCGGCTTGTCCCCGTTGTTGGTGACGACGATGTAGATGGGCATGAAGCCGTTCTCCACGTAATCGACGCGGAAGATTTTGTCCTTCTTTTTGGTGTCATAAGGCTCAGCGGCGATGACGACATGGTCGGTGGCGTGGGCGTCGTAGGAGGCGTAGGTAGATGCATCCTTGGGCGGCGGAATCTTGTGGTCCGAGGCGTGAAGATACGTGACTGCAGTGGAGATCGCAAGAGCGAAGATGAGAGGAAAACGCGGGCGCATACGGTTCCGCACGATTATCATTCTCCGATAGGACTTGCGTAAAGAGGGAATCGTTAGCGGATGCTCGTTATCTACAGCCTTGCGTTGCTGCTGGTTTTGGTGGTGGGCGCTCCATACTGGCTGTTCCGCGTGGCTGTGAGCGGCAAGTATCGCGAGGGCTTGAGCGAGCGGTTGGGATTTGTGCCGCGTCGGCTGCGGATTGAGGAGCAGGTGATCTGGGTTCATGCGGTTTCCGTGGGCGAGGTGCTGGCAGCGAGCCGGTTGATCGAAGAGCTGGGTGCGCGCTCCGGACGTCGGGTGATGATTTCGACGACAACACGCACCGGGCAACGGCTGGCGCGCGAGCGTTTTGGCGCCGAGCGGGTGTTCTATTTTCCGCTGGACTTTGCCTTTGCTGTGCGGGCCTATTTACGGGCGTTGCGGCCGCTTATGGTCGTGTTGGTGGAGACGGAGTTCTGGCCGCGCATGCTGATGGAGTGCCGCCCGGCCGGGGTTCCGGTTGCTGTTGTGAATGCGCGGATCTCCGACCGATCGTGGCCCCGGTATCTTCGTTTGCGCTCTTTGTGGCGTCGGTTGCTGAACGGGTTCGCAGTGGTACTGGCACAAAGCGAAGTGGACGCAGAGCGCCTGCGCGCGCTGGGCACGAGCTGTGTGAGCGTGGGTGGAAATCTGAAATACGACATTCGAGTGGCAAAGCCGGCGGTTGTGACGGAGGTTCTGCGCGCGCATCTTCCCGATGGTGTCAAGCTTGTGGTCTGCGGGTCTACTCTCGCGGGTGAGGATGAGTTGCTGGGAGAGTCGCTGCCTTCAGATGTGATTACGATTCTTGCGCCGCGCCACCCGGAGCGCTTTGATGCGGTTGCTGAGATGCTGGCTGGGCGAGGCGTGCGCTTTGTGCGGCGTTCTGAATGGATGACTGCGCCGGGGCCGCTATCTGCCGGGATGTTCTTCCTGCTGGATTCAATTGGGGAATTAGCCTCTGTGTATTCGCTGGCCGATGTCGCGTTTGTGGGTGGCGGGATGTACGCGCCGGGCGGACATAATCCGCTGGAGCCTGCGCAGTTTGGTGTGCCGGTGGTGATGGGGCCGCACTACGAAAACTTTCGCGGCATTGTAGAGAAATTGCGCGAGGAGGACGCGGTTGTTGTACCGGAGCCATCACAATTGGCGCAAGTATTGCGGGATCTGCTCGCCAATGTGGACGCAGCCAGGGCGATAGGCGCGCGAGGCCGGAAGGTGTTTGAGAGCGAGGCGGGCGCGACCGGGCGGGCGGTTTCGGCATTGATGGCGGTGCTTGAGGCGCGGTCTTGATTCGGCCTTTTGCGTTGCTTATTCCGCTCTACGCGGCCGCAGTGGGCGCGAAAAACGCTGCGTACGAGCGTGGATGGACGCAGCCGCGATGGCTTTCGTGGCCGGTGGTGAGCGTTGGGAATCTATCAGTGGGGGGTGCGGGCAAGACTCCTCTGGTGATTCGGCTGGCTCAGTTGCTGGCGGCAGAGAATATTCCCGTAGATGTGTTGTCGCGTGGCTATGGTCGCTCCGGATTGAGTGTGGAACACGTAGACCCAGAAGGAGATGCGGCGCGCTTTGGTGATGAGCCGCTTCTGATTGCGCGATCTGCGAAGGTTCCTGTGTATGTAGGCGCGAGCCGTTATGAGGCTGGATTGCTGGCGGAGCGCGGTGCGACGGCGACGGGTATTCATCTGCTGGACGACGGGTTTCAGCATCGCAGGTTGGCGCGAGCGCTGGATATTGTCGTGTTGCACGCGAACGATTTCGAGGAGACGCTGCTACCCGCAGGGCGTTTGCGTGAACCGCTGGCTTCGATCGATCGCGCCTCGGTGATTGTGCTTCGGGCGGAAGACCGGCATCTTGTCGCAGAGCTTTACAGGCGCGGCATCTCTGCGTCGGTGTGGATCCAGAATCGACGGCTGGTGGTTGAACCTGTAACGCGCGCCGTTGCATTTTGCGGGATTGCGCGGCCAGAGGAGTTTTTCTTTGCGCTGCGCTCGCAGAATGTTGAGTTGGTGGCGACGCTTGGGCTACGCGATCATCAGGTTTACTCGGAGGCGGAGATCGAGCGATTGGCGGCGATGCTTCGTCAACATAAGGCAGAGTGCTTTGTTACGACCGAAAAAGATGCGGCGCGCATGACGCGCGCACAGCGGATGCGACTGGAAGAAGCGGCTCCATTGCATGTGGCCCGGCTGGAGATCTCGCTTGAGGATGAGGACGCGGTTGTGCGCCGGTTGCGCGGCTTGCTTATGAGAAAATAAAGGTTTGCCGGGACAAGAAAAGCAGTTACGTGTGCTCGTGATGCGGCTGAGCGCGATGGGGGACATTCTCCATGCGCTGCCTGCGGTAACGGCGCTTCGAGAGGCGCATCCGGTGTGGCGGATCGGTTGGGCCGTGGAGCCGCAGTGGAAGCCGCTGCTGGCTACCGAAGGCGCTGTGGCGCGCGGACCAGCGATGCCGCTCGTGGATCGGGTTCATGTTATTCCGGCGCGACGGTGGGCGCGTTCTCCTTTAGGCCTGAAAACTCTGCGCGACGTGCGGCGTGTGCGGCGCGAGTTGCGTGAAGAGCGGTACGACGTCTGCATTGATCTGCAGGGAGCGGTCCGGTCGGCGGTAATTGCGAAGTGGGCGCATGCGAAGCGACTGATTGGCGAAGATCGTCCGCGTGAGCAGGCAGCGAGATGGTTTTTCAAGGAGCGCGTGAAGACGCATGGTGTGCATGTAATTGAGCAGGCGATGGAAGTGATGAATGCAGTTGCGGGAGATGCGCTCCCCGCGCAGTTGCCTTTGCTCCCTGTGGACGCTGAGGCAGAACGCAAGGCGGCCTTAATTACATCCCCCTTTGTTTTGTTGAATCCCGGAGCAGGCTGGGGCGCCAAACGCTGGCCTGTGGACCGTTACGCCGCAGTTGCGAAGCGTCTACGTGACGCAGGTTACCACGTTATGGTGAATGTGGGGCCGGGTGAGGAACGATTGACGGACGAAATTGAGCGAGCGAGCGAGGGCGCGGCGGACCCGTTGCGATCTTCGATTGCGGAGTTAATCGCCGTGACGCGCCGTGCAGCGTTGGTAATCGGGGGCGATACCGGACCGCTGCATCTGGCGTCTGCGCTGAGCAGGCCGATGGTGGGAATCTTCGGACCGACCGATCCGGCGCGCAATGGTCCATTTGGCGGCAGGTTCCGGGTGCTGCGACATCCGGAGAGCAAGCGAGATCATTCCCGCCATGCAAAGCCTGAGGCCGGCCTGCTTACGATTTCTCCGGATGCGGTGATGGATGCGGCGATGGAATTGTTGAGAGGAAAGCAGTAGATGGCGGGTGGATGGAGCAGGATTGCACGGCGCATCCGCGTGCCGCTGGGATTTGTGTTTGCAGCATTTTTTCTCTGGCTGGCTCGGCCTGTGCCTGGCTTTCTTGCGCTTAGTCTGCTGCTGGTGGCGCCGGGCCTATGGCTGCGCGGGTATGCGTCAGGCTATGTGAAGAAGAATACTGAGGTCACGACGACGGGCCCTTATGCGCACACGCGTAATCCGCTTTATCTGGGGTCGGTGCTGATAGCATTCGGATTTGCGCTGGCCGCGCACAGCTTGTGGATTGCGATTGCGCTGGCCGTGCTGTTTGCGGTGATCTATATTCCGGTGATCCGATCGGAGGAGGCGTTTCTTCGCTCCGAATTTGCGGACTACGATGCATATGCAAAACGGGTGCCGCGGCTCATCCCGCGCCTGCGTCCTGCGGAGTCTGCCGCAGGCGAAGAGGGTCGATTCTCTGCCGCGCTCTATCGCAAACATCGCGAGTACAATGCACTGATAGGGGCAGCGGCGATCTATGCCGCGCTGGTCTTGAAGTTTTTCTTCTGGCGTTGAGGATTGAAGTCTCCCGCAGGTGAGTGTCTGGATTGATTTGGCGTTTTAGGTTGTTTCCTGTCTTTGCCTGCGTGCTGGCGCTGGGTGTCCTCCATGCGGAGACCCCGCCGCTCATGCCGACTCTGCGCGCCCCGCAGTCAGGCTTTACATTTCCAGAAAAACAAACTCTGAGTTACGCCGTGGACTGGCGTGTGTTTCCGGCCGGTGTCGTGTCGTTCCATCAGGAGGCGGACGGGAATGTGCAGCGTGTTTCGGTGACAGCGGACACGGTGGGCGCGGTAAATCTGCTGTTTCGCGTGACAGACCGTTTTCAGTCTTCGTTCGACCGTTCGACCGGCTGTTCGGAGGGATTTTCCAAACAGTTGGTTGAAGGCCGCCGCCAGGTGAACAGCAGCCTGATCTTCAACTACCCGCAGAACAAGGCCGTGTACACGGAGAAGAATCTAGTCTCGGGGATCAAGAGACATCAGGAGATGTCGATTCCTCCATGCGTGACCGATTCGCTCTCGGCAATTTTTTATGCGGCATCGCAGCCGCTGACGGTGGGAGAGAGCTTCACATTCCCGCTGGCGGATGCTTTGCGGACGGTGAAGGTGACGATGAGGGTAGAAGGGCACGATACGGTGACAACTCCGGCGGGCACCTTTCAGACGCTGCGCGTAGAGCCGACGGCGGACGCGGGCGTAGTAAAAAATCGTGGCAATATCTGGATCTGGTATACGGACGACGCGCGGCACATTCCCGTGCAGATGAGGGCGCGGCTGTTTTGGGGGACGATTACCTTTCGGCTTACGTCGATTGATCTGAAGTGACGTTTATTGCGTCGATTCTGTCCATGCGGACGCGGTGACGTGTTTTCCATCGAGATAGAAATCAGACATGCCGAGCACGTCGGTTCGGTAGGTACGGACTCGATCCTTCTGTAATTCCTCTAACACCTCATGGCGCGGATGGCCATAGAAGTTGCGAAGCCCTACTGATATCGCAGAGAATGCCGGCGCGACGGCAGCCAGGAACGCGGGCGTTGTCGATGTGATGCTGCCATGATGGCCCACCTTTAAGAAATCGGAATGCAGATGGCCTTCCTCGACCATCCGTTTCTCGCTGGGTGCTTCCGCGTCTCCTTCGAGCAGTGCTGACGTGTCGCCGTAGCTCAGGTGCAGAACGAGGGAGTCGTCATTTGTAGGTATATTGCGGGGGTGGTAGTCGCGCGCGGGCGAGAGAACGCGGATGGAGACGCCGCCGAAGGTGAAGGTGTCTCCGGCAATGTAGTGGTGGACCTGTGTGCCTGCCTGAGCCGCGCAGCGCAGCAGATTTTCATAAACAGGAACGTCAGGATCGGGACCCAGCCAGAGCTCGCGCGGGTGGAAGTTTGCGAATATCGCGGGCATACCTCCAATGTGATCTTCGTGCGCGTGGGTAAGCGCTACTGCGTCAAGGTGCCGGATGCCACGCGACCACAGCACGGGTGAGACAACATCTTCGCCGATGTTGAAGTTTGAGTCGGGTGATGCATCGACGAGCCCACCTGCGTCAACGAGCAGGGTTTTGCCGTCGGGGGTGACGACGAGGATGGAGTCTCCCTGGCCGACGTCGATGACGGAAATCTCAAGCGTACCTGCGCGACACTTGATGGGATGGGGAAGGATGAGGAAGATGGCGGCGAGCGTGAGTGCAGCCGTCGCGAGGGGTATGCCGTAACGCCGGACGCGAATTGCGCAGATGGCCGCCGCGACAAGCGCGATCCAAAGAAGAATCGCGAGACTGGATGGCATGGGAACGCGCATATCTCCGGCACGCAATCCGGCGAAGGTGGTGACGATGAAGGTTACAGAGTGAAGGACGGCGGCGGTTGCGGCTCCTGGAATGAAGGCGACCGCGGGAAGAGCTAAAAGCGTGGCGAAGGTGAGCAGAGCGCAGGGCAGGAGGATTCCGATGAAGGGAACGATGAGCACATTCACCGGAAGAGCGAACAGCGTGACGCGGTGGAAGTAGGCGACCATCGGCAGCATCATGAACAACTCTATGGTGACGGAGACGGTGAGCAACTCAGCGGCGAGCAACGAGAGCCGGAGAGTGAAAGGGAAGACCTTCCAGGCGAGAAAGCTCCCTGTAAGCGGGCGGAGGTGTTGGGCGATGAGGCGGAGGTTCACACGGAACTGCGCGATGCGCGGCGGAAAGGCCGCATCCATGCGTATTTCGTGCAGGTTGCGCATGGCGCGCAGTAGAGGCGCGAAGGTTTTTTCCGCGAATGGAGCTGCGATTCCTGCGATGGCCAGCACGGAGAGCAGCGTCATCTGCAGTCCGGAATCAAAAAGTGAGCGGGGGCTGGCGGCGAGCATGACCAGGGCTGCGAAGCCGATGGCATTGAGCGAAGAGCGGTCGCGCCAGAGCAGCCTGCCGATCAGGTAAAGCGTAACCATCCAGAAAGAGCGCTGCACGGGATGGCCGAAGCCGGTGAAGATCGCGTAGGCGAAGGACAGCGCGATGGTGACCAGCGATGCCCAAAATCGCGAGAGCCGCAGGCGCTTCGCGATCCAGAAGATGAGTCCGGAAAATATGGCAAGATGCAGGCCGGAGACGACGAGCAGGTGGAATGAGCCGGTGCGCTCGAAGCCGACGCGTACCCGATGCTGCAGCCAGGTGCGGTCTCCGGTGAGCATCGCTGTGAGCATCGACGCATCTTCCTGGTCGATGCGCAGGAACGGCGGCAGACGCATGTTGTGCGGGTCGTTGGCGAAGTCGATGAGACGGGTGCTGGCGGCCTCCTCGATGGAATGCAGCCAGCAGGGCAAGTTCCATTTGTGGCCGACTGCGATTACGGAAAGCCGCTCAGGATTGACGCTGCCGAGCGCTCCGATTCCCTGTTGGTGGAGGTATGCTCTTGCGTCCCATACTCCGGGGTCCAGGAATTGCTCCTCCTGGTGCAGGGCGAGGGTGGCGCGCACATCGTCATTGCAGGCGAGATGAGGGAACGCCTGCGCGAGGGGCGCGTAGAGCGTGATGCGTGCTGCGCCAAGGGAATTGAGATGCAGGTCGAATTGCTGGCTCTGCTCTTCGCGCGTCTTGTCGGAAAAGGGCAGAGTTGAGGTGACACTCTTAATGGGGCCAAGACGGATGATCTCGCCTTCCACTGTTCGCAGCTTGTTGTCGGCGAGTTGGGCGAGTTTTCGCTGGGGATCAACCGCGGGCGCGATTTCCGCGCAGAATATTCCTAATAATGTGTAGACAAGCGCCGTAGCTATCCATGACGCGCGCGGCGCTTTTGCTGCCGCGAGGGCCGCGATCGCGAATGCGGCCAATAATGTAAACAGGAAAAGGCCGGGCAGGAACCATGCGAGATGTGAGATGAGAATTCCGACGGCAAAGCAGACAGCGGCGAAGAGCGATGGCGCGGCGAGTGCTACGAGCGATTCTGAGGATATGTGACGCGCAGATTTTCGCCCTGTATCTGCAGTTGCGGCGGAGATCGTTGCAGTAACCATAGGCGCTGTTCTCAACGCCAGCGCGAGTTACTTCAATGAGAGCGTGGATACGCTTTCCAGGTGGAAGGTCTGCGGAAACAGATCGACCATGCGCATAGAGCTGATGTGATAGCCGGAGTCTAGCAGCAATTTGAGATCACGCGACAAAGTTGCAGGATCACAGGAAACGTAAGTAATGTGCGCGGGACGGATGGCAGCGAGCAGGGCTGTGACTTCTTTGCCGAGACCTGCGCGGGGCGGATCTACAATCACAATGTCCGGGACGGCGAAGCCCAGCGACTTATCCTTGTTTGCGACGGCGCGGCGGAGAAATTCGACCGTGCTGCCCGCTACGATTCTATGCTGCCTTTTCTGGAGGTTGTGGTGCAGGTCGCGGACAGAGCTGGGAGCAGCTTCTACGGCGACGACCTGAGCGAAGCGCGAGGCGAGTGTAACGGCGAAGAGGCCCACACCCGCGTAGAGATCCCAGGCTAGCTCGCCGGAGGCTTCTGCCGCGACGTGCTCTACGAGCGGGTCAATGAGAAATCGATTGACTTGAAAAAAAGAGCCGAGGCTTACCCTGTATTCGTGATTCGCGGCCGCGTACCTAAGTGATTGTTCACCGGTTTGGGCGAGCAATTTGCTTTGATGCCTGCCTTGTTCTGAGGAGAAGGCGGCTGCTCCGGTGAGATTTGGCAGTTGCGCTTGCAATCTTCGCCATAGCGATCCGAATGCCTGCGCCGTGGCCTTTGGGGTGGCTGAGGACCAGAGCGTGAGCAGCATTGAATCCTGTGCGGCGTTGGTGAAGAGCTCGATTTCGGAAAAATGTTTGCCGAGTTGCCAACCCGGCGCCATGGATTGAATCGCTTTGAGGGCATCTTCGAGGATCGGAGCAGCAATCGGGCATTCGTCGACGGTTAGATTCTGGTGCGAGGCTCGTTGTTTGTAGCAGAGCTTTGAGGTTGCGTGGTCGATGTGCAGGCGGATGCGATTTCGATACCCGAACGGATTGGCCTGAAGGGTGGTGATTTCAGGGATGTCTTTTACGTGTGCACGCTCAAGAGCTTCGCGAAGAATCTGCGATTTGATCTCTATCTGCTGTGGATAGATTGCATGCTGGTAATGGCAACCTCCGCATTTGCCGAAGTGCGGGCATGGCGGCTGCGCGCGGCTGGGCGCAGGTTCGAGAATGCTTTCGAGTTCAGCATTGGCGTAGCCGCTGTGGTCCTGTGCGATATGGGCTTCAACCAACTCACCCGGCAGTGTGAAGGAGGTAAAGATCGCTTTGCCTTCGTGGCGCGCGAGGCCTGCTCCGCCGTAAATAGGCTTTTCGATGCGCAGCTTCATTGCTGGCTCATGTAGAAGAGGCTGAGACGCGGCAGATCGCATTTTTCGAGCAGTCGCTTGCGGAAGAACTGCTCTTCGACCTGGCGAATCTGCTCGGTCTTCATGCGGCTCCGGTAGGGAGCGAGTTCGCGTGCGCTCTCCTGGCGCAGCGCGAGGAGGTCTGCTTCCGGAGTGGTCGCGGTCAATGTGCTGAAGAGTTTCTCCTCCATGACGGTCAGGTTGCGTTCTAATTCTTCGAGATTTTGCGGGGGCGTGACCGCAAGTTCGCGCAGACGTGCGGCCGTATGCTGCGCGGTCTCGGATGCGAGGCCAGTGAGCTTTGCCTGGTCGAGTCGCGCGCCGCAGTGATTGAGGTGCCTGACGATGCGCTCGTGTTCAAAGCCGGACGCGGTTGTTGACGCAGCCGATGCGGGCCGCGCCCCGATGGAGGCTTCCTTCATCGCTTCGACCGCATCGATCACCGCTTGCGTACACCATGCGAGGCCGTTGATGGACCGCATGCGCGCGCGAGATTTGCGCGCATCGTATTTATCGAAGGCTTCGTCAATGCCGCGCAGCACGGCCTCGAGCGGGATTCCGGCTTCGTGCCAGGTTTCGATGAGCGCCCAGTCGAGTGTTGAGAGCAAAAGAATAGAGCCGCGGCGACGCTGGAAGTGCTCTTCGATTTCTGTGAAGTAATTGAAGTAATTTTCCAACGCGCTTAAGCCTTTGCGGCGGAGTCTTCAGGATTTGATCGTGCTTTGGCGGCGCGATGACGCTCGTAGATGATCCGCAGACCTTCGAGCGTCAGTGTGTCGTTGATGTGGGTAATGTATTTCGAGTCATTCGCGACGAGATGGGAAAGACCGCCTGTTGCGACACACTTCGTATCAGTACCGAGTTCGCCAATCATGCGCTCGAGGATGCTGTCTACCAATCCGATGTGGCCGTAGAACAGGCCTACCTGAAGGTTATCTACGGTGTTGGTTCCGATGACTTTTGCTGGGCGTTTGATCTCGACGCGAGGCAGGCGCGCGGCGCGGGCAAAGAGCGCCTCGGCTGAGATAATGAGGCCGGGAGCGATGGCTCCGCCGAGGAATTCTCCTTTGCTGGAGATGACATCGAAGTTGGTGGCCGTGCCGAAGTCGACGACGATGCACGGGCCGCCGTACGTCTCGTAGGCTCCCACGCAGTTGGCGATGCGGTCAGCCCCTGCTTCAGCAGGATTGTCGGTGCGGATAGGCAGTCCGGTTTTCACGCCCGGCTCGATGAAGACAGGCTTTTGGGCGAAGTAGCGTTCGCAGAAGGTACGCAGAATCCAATCGATAGGCGGGACCACGGAGGCGATGACGATCCCCGTGATGTCGGCGGTTTTTACGCCTTCGCCTTCGAGGAGGTTCCGCACCAGAATGCCGTATTCGTCCGCGGTCTGGGCCTGCCGCGTGCTGATGCGCCAGGTAATGCGCAGCTCGCCGACGCGCCCGTTCTGGAATGGGTAGAGAGCGATGACGGTATTTGTGTTGTTTACATTGAGCGCAAGGAGCATTCGATCACCGGGTTAATTTTTGTTCGCGCACTCCGCCGGAAAAGACGATGCGCAGTCCTTCAGGAGTGCGGATCTGCAGAAAGCCGCGCGCGTCCAAACCTTCGGTGATGCCCGCGTAACCTTCCAACTCTTCAACATAAACCTTTTTCCCACGGACCCATGTTGAGGCGCGCTCAAGGCGCATGAGGATGCTGGCTGTGGCTTCAGGCAGATGACCGGGCGTAGTGAGCGCATCGACTTCGCGATGGAGGGATTGTAGCAAAGCGAGGAGCAACTCCTGGCGGGGCCAGTCCCGGCCTGTCTCGATGTAAAGCGAGGTTGCGACGTCGCGCAACTCGGGCGGGAACTCGGGTTGATGCACGTTGATGCCGACGCCGATGACGAGATGACGCACGCGCGTGACTTCGGCGTTCAGTTCGGTGAGGATGCCGCAGAATTTTCTGCTGCCGAAGAGCAGGTCATTGGGCCAGCGCAGATCGCATTCGAGCGATGTGACCTGCCGTACGGCTTGACGGACGGCGAGCCCGGCGGCCAGCGAGAGCCAGAGCACATCCGCAGGCGCGATGGCGGGGCGCAGCAGGATGCTTACGTAAAGCCCGGAGCCCGGCGGCGATGACCACTCGTGCGCGCCGCGTCCGCGTCCGGCGGTTTGTTCGTCGGCGAAGTAGACGGAGCCGTTGGGCGCGCCCGCATCGCCCTCAGCCATGGCGTGGGTGTTAGTCGAATGGATGCTGGGGAAAAAGTGCAGGTTGTTATGGAAGCGTGATTCTGCAATCGCAGTGTTGAGCGCGGTCAGGTCGAAGCCGTCTTCGCTCATGCGGCTAGTAAATCTCCGCTGTGATCTTCATGCTCAGATCAACGGCAGCGGCGGAGTGGGTGAGCGCGCCGACCGAGATGTAATCGACGCCGGCCTGCGCGTACTTGCGGATATTTTCGAGCAGGATGCCTCCGGAGGCTTCGGTAGGGATGTTTCCTCCGCGTTCACGCACGATTTTTACGGCCTTCTTGACGTCGCCGGGTGACATATTGTCGAGCAGCAGCGACTCGGCTCCATTGTCGAGCGCGGTGCGCAACTCCTCGAAGGTGCGCACTTCAATGTCGATGACCTGGCCTTCGCCGCGCCGCTCATGGGCGCTGGCGAGCACCTTTTCAATGCCGCCACCGAGCGAGATGTGGTTGTTCTTGATGAGGATTCCGTCGGAGAGGTCGAGACGGTGGTTTTCGCCGCCTCCGCAGCGCACAGCGTATTTGTCGAGGATGCGCAGGCCGGGAACCGTTTTGCGCGTGTCGAGGATCTTTGTATCTGTGCCCTGAATGGCATCGACATACTGCCTTGTGACGGTGGCGATGCCGCTCATGCGCTGCATGAGGTTCAGAATGACTCGCTCACAAGAGAGGATGACGCGAGCGTTGTGGCGGATGACGGCGATGGCCTGGCCCTTTCTTACGCGCACGCCGTCGAACATTTCGGGATGGCTGATGACCTCATATCGGCCGCTCGATTTTTTGTCGAGGCGCGCGTAGATGTCGAGGAAGCGGGGAATGCAGCCGAGGCCGGCGACGACGCAGTTTTGCTTGGCGAGGATAGTGGCCGAGGCGCGCAGGCCGGGATCGATCGTGATGGCGGTTGTTACGTCGCTGGTGGCCTTGTCTTCGACGAGCGCCTGTTCGAGGATGGCCTCAATCCTTTTGCTTTTCCATTCCATAGGTTCCCCGATTTCTACGCAAGCTGCTCCAGCTTTTCGATGGCATCCAGAGTCTCCTGACGCAGCTGGGCGGCTTCCAAAGCCTGCTTTTTCAGCCCCGTCACAATTTTCTCAGGCGCCTTGGCAAGGAAGCCTTCATTCTTCAGCTGGCGATCCGCGTTCAGAAGAACCTTCTCATATTGTTCCAGCTTCTTGCTCAGGCGTTCGCGCTCGGCGGCAACGTCGATCTGTTTCTCGTAGGCCAGTCCGGCGGTAAAGTTTGCCGTTGTACGCGTGTTCGCTGGTCCCAACGTCCATAGGGCAGGGAAGCTGAAGGAGGAGAGACGCGCCAGTTTCCCGACGATCTCGCGGTTTGCCGTCGCCAGTTTTTTAATTTTCTCCGATGCAAGAAAGTCCGCAACTGCGAGTTCCCGCTCTGGGATGTCCAGGTCCTTGCGCAGGGCACGGAGGGTGACGATGAGTTCCTGCAGTGTTGCCATCTCCGCTTCCACATCTGTGTTGAGGGCTTCTGCCAGCGGCTTAGGATAGCGCGCGAGAGCGATGGATTTGGCTGGCGGCTGACCGTTGTAGATAGCGTGCCATAGTTCTTCGGTAATGAAGGGCATGAAGGGCGAGAGCAGGCGCAGAGCCGACTCGAAGGTGGCGAGCAGGGTGGTGAGCGCGGTACGCGTTGCGGCTTTGCCTGCTGTTTCGCTGAAGTCGAGGCGCAGCTTTACGATTTCGAGATACCAGTCGCAGAAGTCTCCCCAGAAGAACTGGTAGATGATGCTCGCGGCCTCGTGAAAGCGGTATTCGGCGAGTGCCTGATTGACTTGCGCGGCTGTGCGGTTGAGACATGAGACGATCCAGCGGGCCTCGATGGGGGCATCGGGTTCAGGGCCGAGTGGGGTTGCGAGCGAGTTGGGATCGATGTGAATCCCCGCTGCCGCCGCGCGGTCGACGTTCATGAAGATGAAGCGGGCGGCGTTCCAAATTTTATTGGCGAAGGCGCGGTAACCTTCGGTACGGGCTTCGCTGAAGGCGATGTCGGTGCCGGGCGAGGCCATAGCGGCGAGCGTGAAGCGCACGGCATCGGTGCCGTAGCGCTGGACGATCTCGATGGGATCAATGACGTTGCCCTTGGTCTTCGACATCTTCTGGCGGTCGGCGTCGCGGACGAGCGCGTGGATATAGACCTCGCGGAAGGGCACGGCGTCTTTGAGAGCGCGCTGGGAGCCGTCGGGCATCGGCATGTCCAGCATGAAGTGGCAGCCGAGCATGATCATGCGCGCTACCCAGAAGAAGAGGATGTCAAAGCCGGTGACTAACAGCTGCGTCGGGTAAAAGGTGTCGAGATCGCGGGTGCGCGTGGGCCATCCGAATACGGTGAAAGGCAGGAGTCCGGACGAGAACCAGGTGTCGAGCACATCCGTTTCCTGCGTGATGCTGGCGCAGCCACAATGGCTGCATTGCGTTGGAGTTTCGCGCGAGACTGTGGTTTTGCTGCATGCAGCGCAATGCCAGGCGGGAATGCGATGGCCCCACCAGAGCTGGCGCGAAATACACCAGTCATGAATGTTGCGCATCCACTCGAAGTAGGTTTTTGCGTACTGCGCGGGCGTGAATTTGATGGAGCCCTGCTCGACGGCGGCGATGGCCTTGTCCGCGAGCGGCTGAATCTTTACAAACCATTGCGTCGAGAGGCGCGGTTCGATGACCGCTCCACTGCGCTGGCTGAGGCCGATGGCCATGCCATGGTCCTTCACGTCAATGAGCAGGCCCATGGCACGCAGGTCTTCGACGATGCGCTCGCGTGCGGCGTAGCGGTCCATGCCGTGGTAGGGGGAGCCGGGCAGGTCGATGTGCGCGGTCTCATCCATGATGTTGAGCTGGGGCAGATTGTGCCGCTGGCCGATAGCGAAGTCATTGGGGTCGTGCGCAGGCGTGACCTTTACCGCACCGGTGCCGAATTCTGGATTCGCCCAGCTGTCGGCCACGATGGGGATTTCGCGGTCAGGCGCGCCGTTAACAGCGCTGAGCGGCAGGCGCAGCATTTTGCCGTGGAGCGATTTGTAGCGTTCGTCATCGGGGTTGGTGGCCACTGCAACGTCGCCCAGCATGGTCTCCGGCCTCGTTGTTGCGATGATGACGGAACCAGTCCCGTCCGCCAGCGGATAGCGCACGCTGTAGAGCTTGCCTATGCGCTCCTCGTGCGTTACCTCGAGGTCGGAGACGGCGGTCTGCTGCACGGGGTCCCAGTTGACGATGTACTTGCCGCGATAGATGAGGCCCTGCTCGTAGAGGCGGACAAAGGCCTCCTTCACTGCGACGGATAGATTCTCATCCATGGTGAAATATTCGCGCGACCAGTCGACGCTGACACCGAGTCGCTTCATCTGGTCGAGGATGGCCCCGCCGTAGTGTTCCTTCCACTGCCAGACGCGCTCGACGAAGGCCTCGCGGCCAAGTTGCTGGCGGGTCTCGCCTTCGCTTTCGAGCTGGCGTTCCACCATCATCTGTGTGGCGATTCCGGCGTGATCGGTTCCGGGAACCCACAAGGCCAGATCACCGCACATGCGGCGCCAGCGGGTGAGGATGTCCATCTCCGTCTGGTTGAGCATATGGCCCATGTGCAGGCGCCCGGTAACGTTCGGCGGCGGCAGCAGCATGGTAAAGGGGCGCACGTGCGAGTCGGCGGCGCAGTCCGTGTGGAACAGACGTTCGCTCACCCAATAGGCCGCCCAGCGATCTTCAATCGCGGCGGGATCGTAGGTTTTCTGTAGTTCCTGGGGCATTGCTGGGTCCAACTTTTGACGATATAGCATTTCCGCCGGAGGCGCATGCCACGACAGAAATGCCTGGACTGAAATTCCAATGTAGAAATGGAGAGACCGCCCGCAGGCGGCCCCTCTGCAGAGAATCCTTGTCGTTAGAAAGGATTCAGCTTGTCGACGCCCTTCTTCTTTTTGTGCTTGCTCGACGACTCTTCCTTCGAGTTGTAAGGGGCCTTTTTGTGCTTCTTACCGCTGGCGGTTGTGCCGGTGTTGATCTGTGCTGCGCCACCCTTGACGTCATTGATTTGATCGGCGGCTACGGCGGGTTTGTCTACAGGCGGAAGAGGCTTGTTGGCTACAGGGCCGACGGGCTGCACCACAGCATTGTCCCCGGTCGCAGGAGCCGTTGGCGGCGCGGTTGTGGGCGCGGCGTTCGAGCCAGCTCCGTTACCGCCGCTGGAGGAATCCGCGCTGTTGTTCGGAACCTCCACAGTAACTGTGCTGCCGGCAGAGCCCCCCTGGTCGGGGATTGTCTCAAGCTGCAGGGGAGCGGACTGGCTGGGTGGCGGCGGCGCCGTGCCATTGCTGATCGCCGCAGCTGTAGTGTCGGTGCCGGCGGGCGTGATGCCGGGAATTGGTTTTCCCTTATAAGCAGCCTCAAACATCGCGAGGTTCTCCCTGTTGATGGTGGGCGCGAGGGTCGGAGGCGGGTCAATGAGTGTGGGGTCGCCGACGCGCGCAGCTTCGACGGTGGAGGGGCCGTGCTTGATCAGGAGCAGTGCGCGGTCCTTGAGCTTGACGTTGATGCGGCTACCCTCTTCGGCTTCGCTCTCGGCGAGTTCCTGCTGCGTGGGTTCGGGAACCGCGCGTCCCATCGCGATCAGACGGTCCTTGGCATCTTCAACATGCGGAGCCATGGGATAACGCAGCACCACGCGGTCCCACGCAGCGGCTGCGCGATCGTTGTATATCCCGACCAGTTCCGCCCTGGCCTTCGGCGGGAGCCGCAGATGGCTGGCGATCTGCGCCTCGGTTGCATACGCGTCACCCAGAGTAATCAGGGTTTGGTCCGCGTGGCTGAAGAGCGGATACGTGTCTGCGACCGTTTGCAGACGGGCAATGGCTCCAGCCCAGTTTTCGCGGCTTGCGTAAAATTCGCCGATCTCATATTGACGCTGGGCCAGAACCTCCTGGACCTCGCGCAAGCGCTGCGTAGCGCGCGGAATCAGCGGCGAGTCGGGAAAGTCCTGCAGCATGGTGCGATATTCCTGCTCTGCCTGCAAGGCGTTGGCGGGATCGCGGTCGGGCTTCTCCATCTGTTGGAAGTAGATGTCGCCCACCTTCATCTGTGCTTCGGCGGCTTCCGGGGTGTTAGGGAAGAAGGTGATGAAGTCCTTGTACTCGGACTCGGCCTGGCTGAGTGCAGCGGAGCCGCCCTCCCGGTACCAGGTATCGCCAATTGCCAGTTTGGCGCGCATGGCATACTCGGTCTCCGGGTAGGTGTTGAGGAGCGTCTGCAAATCCAGGCGCGCCACGTCGAACTTGCCCTTCTTCAGGGCGAGCATTGCCTTGTCGTAGAGCACCTTATCCGGCTGTTTCGAGTTCACGTTGGCCAGCGGATTCGCGCTCAGGTCAAAGTCTTTCTTCTTTTTCTTGTGAAACAGGGCATGGGCGGATGGCATCAGTGCAATGCAAAGTCCCGCCGCGGCGATCTGGGTAGCAACTCGATTCATAAAACCTCAACGCTGACAGGTTTCTTTCTTATGTCTACCGGCTAATGGCCCCTGTCGTAGCCTGCGCCTTACAAAACCGTGTGATTGTCAAACTCAGATTCGTTCTGCTGCCAGTTGTGCTGCTTCGAGAAGCGCGCGGGCATCCTGCTCGGGCCGCCCGGCTCCAAAAACCGCATTTCCGGCGACCAGCAGTTCCGCTCCCGCTTCGACGACCATGGCGATGGTGTCGTGAGCGACACCACCATCCACTTCAATCCTATAACTCAGACCCAGTTCCTGGCGAAGTTCTTTGAGCCGCCGTATTTTATTCAGCGAATAGGGGATAAAGCTTTGCCCGCCAAATCCGGGGTTTACGCTCATCACCAGAACATGGTGAACCATCCCGAGGATGGGGATCAGCAGGTCCACGGGTGTGGCCGGGTTGATGACCACCCCGGGCTGCATGCCGTATTGGGTGATCAATTCCAGCGAGCGGTGCAGATGGCGGCAGGCCTCGTAATGGACGCTCATCCAGTTGGCCCCGGCATCGGCAAAGGGCTCGACGAACTCGTCCGGGTTTTCAATCATCATGTGGCAGTCCAGCGGCAGGTGCGTTGCGCGGCGCAACGACTTGACTACTGGAGGACCAAGCGTGAGATTGGGCACAAAATGCCCGTCCATGACATCGACATGGATGACAGTGCCTCCGCCGCGCTCGGCGGCGCTGACCTCCTCACCTAAACGGGCAAAGTCGGCGGAAAGAATCGATGGGAGCAGCTCAACCAAGATGCCACCAGTTTATCAGGGGACTGGCCGTCCGGGCACACGCGTTTCGCTCCATCGCGCCGCTGGGCTTCTGTGGCCGCGTCCGTTGGTCGCGGGGTTTGCAGGGTGGCTGAAGGTGCAACTCAGCTTGCTGGTTGTTGTTTGCCACGCTCGGTGATCTTAAGCGCGTCAGCTATAGCTTTGTCAGCTCGCTTTTGGCGCGAGTCGGGGCTCTGGTAGTAGAAAATGCCGAGCAAGTGGCCCCGGCGCTGGACGGGTGTCATGGCCTGCCATCCGGCCAGGGCGCGGGGCTGGCGATGGAAGGCGGCTTGCAGGATCGGCGGCAGCTCCCGCTCGCCCTCCATGGCCAGCATCATGCGCTCGGCCATCTGTTCGGCGCGGCGGGTTCGGGCTTCCGGACTCTTGCCGGTGTTGACGGCATCTGCAATGTATTTTCGAGCGGAGTAGCTCAACTGCTCGAACCATTTTTTGAGTGCGTGATCCTGCTTCAGTATTTTTTCGAGCTCGGGTGGAACTGCAGCGGCCCGCTCTTCCATATCCGGCTCCAGAACGATGTCTGCCAGGCCGTCGACAGCCACTCTTCCGCCCTTTTGCATCTGCTTGTTGACTAACAGCACGTGGCCGCCCTTAGCGGAGCCGAACAGCGAAGTCCGGAATGGGAATCCATTGATGGTGCCCTTTACGCGCAGACGGTTGCGCGTGGGCCACGCCCTCACGGGATCGAAGGGCAGCTTTACGATCACCCACTTCAGGGGTGTGTTGTCCGGCTGCAGCACACCGCGAAATTTCTTTTGCGTACCCATACCTGGCCGCTGATTATTGCGGTTTAGCCGGGGGTGGCGGAGTCTGTTGCGCCGGTGGCTGCGCCGGCTGCTTGCCGTTTGAGATGTCCTGGCCCTGGAAGAGGACGCGGATGGTCGAACGGTACTGCTTGTAATTGGTGTACTTCACCGTCTCGCGCATGTGCACGTCCTCGCTCAGGCTGCCGTTGCTCGCTGCGAAATGCAGCACCCCGTCACCATGCGTATAGACCGGGAACCAGTACTTGCCATCGATCTGCTGGCGGTAGGTGATGAACGGCAGGGAAAGGTCTTCGTGCCCCTTGCGGAGGTCGTCGGGCACGTTTTTGCCGTTGGTGACGACGATCTGATGGTCGATCTGGTCGACCCATATGCGGCCCTCGAAATAGCGCTTGTGCTTCTCAATCACCTTTGGGGCGATGTCGAAGACGTAGGTGTTGACCTGATCGATCCTCTGTTTGCCGACATAGGTGATGTTGTACTCGGTCGCGTCTTCCGTGGTCAGCACAAAGGGCAGACGCTCTTCAATGTCGGAGAAGTCGGCCGGGCTCATCATGACGCGCTCCAGCGTATTTACCGGAGCGTAAACTACGTTTTCGATGCGGCGGCCATCTGGATCGTAGGAAATGTCCGTCACCTGAAAGTACTGCCCGTCCACCTTGCCGTCGTCGTTGATCGTCTGGACCTTCACGCTGCGTTCCCATGTGTAGTTATCAAGCGCGGCTCGAAAAATGCTCTCCTTCGCGGTGAACTCCTTGATGAGCTGAGGCACCGGAATGGACGGCGCCGAGACGTCCAGCGGGCCAAAGCCGGCGTCGAGCGGCATGGAGGTGTAGGAAACCTGGGCATGCGCAGAAGCCGCAATCAAGGCGGCGGCAAGCAGAAGGCGGAAGCGGGAAAGGGCAGGCACGGGTTTCCTCTTACAGAAATATGCTACTCAAATAGACGGAGTCGGGGAAGAAAGGGCTGGCCCCTTCGGCTCCGCTCAGGGCAGGCGCACTCACTTTGGGCCGGGAAGCCCGGTTTCCCGAACATGCGCTATTTTCGCGTGCCGGAAGGAGAAGCTCGCATGACTGGACGCGCCGTCCTCTACTGACCATAATTGGCTGAATGGGGAACGGAATATTGCGGAGCCGCGCTGCGGCGGGTTTTCTTCTGGGGTGTCTGCTGGTTTTGCCGACAGGAGCGCAGACGCGCCGCTCCATAACCTTCAATGACATGATGCAGATGCGACGGCTCGGCGATATCGCCGTCTCGCCCGACGGGCGCTGGGTGATGTACTCGGCGACAGATGTGGATCTCGGAAAGAATACGCGCACCTCACACCTGTGGATCGTCCCGGTGGCGGCCGGTCCGGCACGTGCGCTTACTGATTCGATGGCGGGCGAAAGCGGAGGAAGATTTTCACCGGATGGAAAGCAGATTCTATTTGAGAGCGCGCGCGAGGGCGGACAGCAGATATGGCTGGCGGACTTCAACACGGCCGACG
>Ga0335075_10001780_pt1 | contig 35125 bp, 30 predicted proteins | sample Lox_Sample_24_FD_206723 | JGI IMG/M metagenome (GOLD analysis project Ga0335075, IMG submission 206723) | Soil microbial communities from Loxahatchee National Wildlife Refuge, Florida, United States - Lox_Sample_2.4 | ecosystem: Environmental > Terrestrial > Soil > Wetlands | place: USA...
CGGCTCGGGTGGCGCGCGGCGAGTGGGGCGGCTCGCGCCATGACCGCCGGTGGCCTGCGCCGCAGGAGCGCGCTGTCCACCGCTACCGCGACGATACTGCCGAGGGTCAGGGCGCCCAGCGCGATGGCGATGGCCAGGAACCACGTCGGCGGAGTCGACCCCTGATCCTGCGCGTAGGTGTAGGCGCCGTATGTCACGGCGGACCCTGTGAAACCGGTAATGACCGCTCGGCTCCAGCCCTGTCGACCGTGCAGCAATCGTATGGTGGCGGCTACATCCGGGTCGGTGTTCATGTCTGCGCGGCTCAGGGCTCACGCCACGGCGGCCACGCTGTCCGCGGTCTCGATGTCCTTGAAGAAGCGACGGTGTACGCGCAGCGTCTCGTTTCCTGCCGGGATCTTGTGCCACATCCCGCTGCCCGGGCCGAGCCGGGTCGACCGCGGCAGTTCCGTGACCACCCCCCGAGCCTGCTTCATGCTGACCTTGCCCGTGTCGAGCACGACGATCCGCGCAGGCGTGACGGCGATGATCCGGTAACGGTTCAAGCTGAGGAACACGAACACGCCGGTCAAGCCGGCGAGCCACTGGCTGGCGGTCTGGGCGCCAATCACGGCCTGGATCGGTTCGCCAGGCCGCAGGAACTGAGCTGCGGAGCTGCGCATGGAATCGCGGAGCGGCATTGATGACCCCTTCTTCGCGGTGCTTTTCGAGGAAAATCGCCTTCCGGGGAGCGGCCGTCGGCGTCACACACCTTGTTACGGCCTTCGGGCCCCAAGCCGCTATTGGGGAAATCCCTTAGGTAAAGGTCTGGCAGCGTCAGCTTGCCTGCCCCTCCGGCGCGGACAACCTGTGCATGACGGCCCAGGCGGCGACCTCGGCCCGGCTGTGGACCCCCAGCTTGAACATCACATGCTGCAGGTGAACCTCGGCGGTCTTCTCGGAGATGCCGAGCCTCCTGCCGATCTGCCGGTTGGTCCGGCCCGCGGCGACAAGCGCGGCCACCTGCTGTTCCCGCCGGGTGAGCGGCATCTGCGCGGATCGGTCCCCGTTACCGGGTGCGGCGTCCGTGGCCGCGGGGTTCGTGGCGAGTTCGCTGAGGTCGGCGGCCAGGCTGCTGGCCGTTGACAAGGTGTCGGGGTGATCTTCGCCTAGCACGCGGCGGCGGCGCTCCAGCGTGTCCTGATCCAGCTCATGGGCGGCCCGCACGTCACCCAGCATGCGCAGGTCGCCTGCCAGCTTGCCCGCAGCGGACAAGGTGTCGTTATGATCTTCGCCCAGCACCCGGCGGCAGCGTTCCAGAAGCTCTTGGTCCAGGTCGCGGGCGGCCTTCACATCACCCAGCATGCGCAGGTCGGCCGCCAGGTTGTACATGGAGTACAGGGTGTCGTTATGATCTTCGCCCAGCACGCGGCGGCGGCGCTCCAGCGTGTCCTTATCCAGGTCGCGGGCGGCCTCCACCTGACCGATCTCGCGCAGGTCGGCTGCCGCGTTGGTCGCTGAGCGCAGAGTGCTTGGGTGATCCTGGCCAAGGACGCGCTGCTTGCGGATCAGGGTGTCGTGGTTCAAGTCGCGGGCGGCCTCCACCTCACCCAGCTTGCGCAGGGCAACGGCTAGGTTCTGCGCGGAGTTCAGGGTGTCGCCGTGGTCCTCGCCCAGGACGCGCCGTCGGCGTATCAGGGTGTCCTCGCCCAGGTCGCGGGCTTCCGAGTACTGGCCCGTATCCAGCATCGTCCAACTGAGATAATGCGCGGCCATCAGCGTGTCCTGGTGGTCCTCGCCGAGCCGATCGCGCCACTGCTTGTGGAGAACGCTCATGAGCGCCTGGGGGGTCCGGGCATCACCACGCTCAATCAGGTACCAGCAAACCCGGCGAGCCAGGTCGCGCAGCCTTGGGTTATCCGTCGCGGCTAGCTCGGCGGCCAGCACGTGCGGCATTAGCTGTGCCCACCGGGGCCAGGCGTCTGGACTGGTGGGGTCACCGGGGTCGCTGGCCGCCAGGATCGCCTCGGTGCACCTGCGCGTGGCGGCAGCGCGAGCCGGGGTGAGCCGGTCGCGGAGGATGGCCTGAGTGAGCCGGTGCATCTGCAGCCCGCGCTGGTCGATGCGAGCCAGCGACTGCCCTGCCATATGCGCCAGGGTCTGCCGCCAGGCCAGCGGGTCGGCGGCCTGCGCCGCCAGTTCGGCAGGCAACAGGCCAGCGGCTCCGGTGAACAGGTCCTCAGGGATCGGCTCGGGCGCCAGAAACGCGCACAGGCTGGCCAGCTCGGCCGCGGCTGGGTCGTGGTCGGCTAGCCGGGCCGCTATGACAGCGGTGGCGGCCGCAAGCGACTGCGGGTAAAACGCCGGCGCTCCCCGGTCAAGCAGCTGCCCGGCCCTGGTCTGCAGCAGGCCTAGGTACTGGCTGGCCGACGTGCCGGTGTCGGCGATGAACCCGGCCGCCTGAGCGATGGCCAACGGCAGGTCGCCGAGCTGGGCCGCGAGCCGGCCGGCGTCAGCCTCGGTGAGTCCGGGAACCCGGCGCCGCAACATCTCGATCGATTCGGCCCGGGGCAGCACGTCTACCTCGACCGGTGCGGCGATCTCGTCCCAGCCATGTTCGCGGGAGGTGATCAGCACGTGCCCGCCGGCCCCCGGCAGCCACGGCGCTACGTCCGCGAGGGCCTCGGCGTTGTCGAAGATCAGGAGCCAACGGCCGCGCTGCCGCAACTCGGTCAGCACCGCCGCCCGCACCGCCTCGCTCCCGCCTCCGGCCGGGATGCATCCCAGCGCCTGCCCAAGGCTGGTGACCTGGTCCCGGATCAGCCCGCTTTGCTCGGCGTTTATCCACCAGGCCAGGTCATAGCTCTCGGCGAAACGGTGCGCATACTCGACCGCCAGCTGGGTCTTCCCCACCCCGCCCATCCCGTACAGCGCCTGCGCCGCCGCAGCGTGCCCGGCCTGGAGCCGCTTCCGCACCGTGGCCAGCAGGTCTTCGCGCCCGGTGAATGCCGCATTACGGGCCGGGATGTTCCACGTCAGCCTCCTGCCTCCGCCAGGCCAACAGCCAGACCTGCGGATGGCGTCCAGCACGTCGGCGGCCGGGGTACGCCCGCGGGCCGCTTCCACGAACGGCACGATTACCGGCTCAGCCACCCCCAGCGCTCGGGCCAACAGCATGGCAGTGTCCTTGCGCGCCGTGCGGTTGATGCCCCGCTCCAGGTCGCTGATCGCCCGCGGGGAAAGGCCCGCCGCCTCGGCCAGTTCCTCTTGCGTCAGCTTGGCCTCGCTCCGTAGCTGCCGCAACAGCCCGGCAAACGAAAGAGAAGGCTGCTCCACCACGGCCAACGCCTTTCGCAAGCTCCCACCCAGTCCGCGCCTCAGCCAACCCTGCTGAAGTGGGGAAAAGGCCCCTGCGCCAACAGTACGTCCGCCGTACGCCGCACGCTATCTCTATCCGCCAAGCGCCGGGACGACGGCAGCTTCCGGCTAACGCCGGCCAGGCTCTCCCGCGGGGGCGTTCCTGTGGGCCTTCATGTGGGCGGTTATGTATGGCGCACGCGCCGGATGCCGGTGAGCCTGAGACCAGAAGCCATCCAAGCGCCAGCGGCGGGCCCAACCCCGCCCGGTCAGGCCGGGAGCGCGCCCGGCCAGCCGGCCCGCGGTGACGCCGACACGGCTCACCCAGCACCTTTAGCAGGAAGGGAACCGTCATGCGCGCTGCACCGGCCAAACTTGCGATCGGGGTCACCGCTACGCTCGCTGCAATCCTCGTCGTCCCCGCCGCCGCGCAGGCGGCCCCCACCCAACCCGCTGTCCCTGCCGTCCCGACGTATCACAGCCTGTATGTGGCCGGGTACCAGCAGGAGGGCTGCAGCGCGGGCACGATCTATCGGGAGATCCAGGGCACCATCACCGTTCCGGCCGCCACCGACGTCAACGGCACGCCCGGCATTTCCTCAGACATCTACAGCTTCGGCGGCCTCAACAACGGGGTGAACGCCGGGGTCGCCGTGGACAACTCCAACGACCAGGCGTTCTATTTTGCTTTCGGCCAGTGGAACGGCCATCCGGTCACCGCATTCGAACCGCACCCGGGTGACAGGCTGAAGGTCACGATCGAAGACGAGGGCTCGTCCGGGTACATGGTGGAGCTACTCGATGAGAACACCGGCCAGGAATGGGCAGAGACCACCCCCGACCCCAACGCGGACCTGTGCCAGGCCGCAGCCTACGAAGAGTCACCGTACCCCTCGTACCCCTACACCACCCGGACCACTCCGATCGCGTTCGACTTCACCCGGGTGTGGTGGCAGGAGCAGGGCCACTTCGGCGTGACCAAGCTGCTCGGCATACCGCCCGCCAACGCCAACCTGTACCGGTACGACCTGGTTGACAACAGCGGCGCCACGGTCGCGGTCACCTCCAGGCCCACCTACGGCGGCAACAACTTCATCATCTTCGACGTATGACCCCGGCGGCGTCCCTAGATCTCCGGCCTGACCGGAGATCTAGGGTTCCCGGCGTGTAACGATGAAGAAATGCGGATCATCCAGGCTGAATCAACGGACTTGTTCGTCGGCACCGTGCAGCGCCCGCTGCAGGTCCTCCGGGTCACGCTAGAGAACGACGGGCCAGGAAATGCCCCGGACGGCGCGGCCACGGTGTACGTGCAGGGGGCAGGGGTGAGGGACCCCGGACCGTTCGGCATAACCGATTTTCCCCTGGGCGAACGGAAAGACTTTGAAATTCCGGTCGAGATCGCCGTCCCCTACCAGCCCGGGAGCACGCGCCGGGTGACGGTGACCGTCGAGAGCGGGACGGGGCGGGCGCAGGCCGAGGCCGACATCACCGTGGCCGAGCCGGGCTGGACGATGTGGATGGTCAGCCATTTCCACTACGACCCGGTGTGGTGGAACACCCAGGGCCAGTTCGCCGAGGCACGGCTCAGCTTGCCCGACGAGAACGGCACCCTGCCCGACGTCAGGGCCGCCCTCGAGCTGGTCAGCGTACACCTGGACAAGGCCAGGGCGGACAGCGACTACAAGTTCGTGCTGGCCGAGACCGACTACCTGAAGCCGTACTTCGATGCCTTCCCTGCCGACCGGGAGGATCTGCGGCGGCTGATGGCCGAAGGCCGGGTGGAGATCGTCGGCGGCAACTACAACGAACCGAACACCAACCTGATCAGCGCCGAGGCCATCATCCGCAACGCCGTGTACGGGATCGGGTTCCAGCGGGACGTGTTCGGCGGCGACCCGAGGTCGGCGTGGATGCTCGACGTGTTCGGGCACGACCCTGGCTACCCGGGCCTGATGGCAGCGGCCGGGCTGACCTCGTCGGCCTGGGCGCGCGGGCCGTTTCACCAGTGGGGCCCGTCGGGTGTCGAAGGCGGAGGCGACCGGCGGATGCAGTTCAGCACCGAGTTCGAGTGGATCTCCCCCGACGGCGGCGGGCTGCTGACCTCCTACATGGCCCACCACTACGGCGCTGGCTGGAAGCTGCATACGCTGCCGGACCTGGCGGCCGCTGAGGCCGAGGCGTACGGGCAGTTCCGGGCGCTGGCGCAGGTCGCGGCGACGCGGAACGTCCTGCTCCCAGTCGGCTCGGACCACGTCATCCCGGCGAGGTGGGTCACCGACATCCACCGGGACTGGAACCGGCGGTACGTATGGCCCCGGTTCACCACGGCGGTGCCGCGCGAGTTCTTCGCCGCGGTCCGCGCCGAGGCGGGTTCCGCGGCTCCCGGGGTTGCCGGGGTCTCCGGGGTTTCCGGGGTTTCCGGGCCGGGGACGGGCGCGTGGATCACGCCGCAGACCAGGGACATGAACCCGGTGTACACCGGCAAGGACGTCTCCTACATCGACACCAAGCAGGCGCAGCGCGCCATCGAGACCGCCGTCGCCGAGGCCGAGCGGCTCGCCACCGCGGCCTGGCTGGCCGGGGCGCCCTACCCGCACGCGGCGCTGGACAAGACGTGGCGGCTGCTGGCCTTCGGCGCCCACCACGACAGCATCACCGGGGTGGAGTCCGACCAGGTGTACCTGGACCTGCTCGGCAGCTGGCGGGAGGCGTGGGAACTTGGCTCAGGCGCGCGCCGGGACGCCGTCGCGTACCTGTCCGGCCTGCCCGGCGGGTCCGGGGAGGCGACGTCGGATGGACTAGCGATCCGGGTTTTCAACGGGCTGGCGCGACCGCGAGAGGAGCAGGTGGCGACGGTCACGGTGCCGGTACCGCAGGACGGCACCCGGTGGGTCGGCCTCCTTGACGAGGCCGGGCAGCCGGTTTCGGCCCTGGCCGAGGGCGTCCGGCGGCGGGAGGACGGGTCGCTGGCCGAGATGACGCTCACGTTCCCGGCGCGGGAGGTGCCGCCGCTCGGGTACCGGACGTACCGGGTTGTCGCGGCCGAGGCCGAGGGCGCAGTTTCCGGGTGGCGGCCTGTGACCGGTACTGGCACGGGGGTGCCTTACACCATCGAGAACGGCCGGTACGCGGTCACCGCGGACCCGTTGCGGGGCGGGACCGTCTCCGTCACCGACAAGGACACCGGGGCCAGCGTGCTCGCGGGTCCCGGCAACGAACTGGTCATCCAGGACGAGTACGCGCAGCATCCCAAGCACGGGGAAGGGCCGTGGCACCTGTCGCCCAAGGGACCTGGAACGGGTTCGGCGTCGGTCACGGCCGCGGTGCGGGTGGAGGAGTGCCCGGCGGGAAGCCGGCTGGTCGCCTCGTTCACGCTTGACGGGCTTGAGGTGACCCAGGAGACGGTGCTGTGGGACGACGCGGACCGGGTCGAGTTCCGCACCCACGTCGACGGGTACAACGGGCGCGACCGGCTGCTGCGGGTCCGGTTCCCGGCCAACGTGCCCGGCGGGCTGCCGGTGTACCAGACCGCGACGGCTGTGATCGGCCGGCCGTTCGGGGTGGTGGACGTGGACTCGGCGGAGCACGGGTACACGCTGGATAACCCGGCTTACCAGTGGTTCGGGCTCGGCTCGGCGGCGCGGGTCCGCACCGGGGGTGCCGGCGGCCCGTTCCAGGCGATCGGCGTGGCCGAGGTCGTGTGCCCCGATAACCCGGAGCCCGGTACGGGGCTGCGCGCGGTGATCCGTGACCTGATGGTGGCCCTGGCCGCGGCGGGCGTGACCGCAACCTGCAGCCGGGCCGACGGGCCCAGGTACGGCGGCATCGATGCTGACTCCAACCTGCCCGACGTCAGGATCACGATCGGCGGCCCCGACGTTAACGCGTTCACCGCCGAGGCGTTGTCGGACGCGGGACCTGGCTACGCGAAGGCGCTCTCGGCCAGGCTGGCGGCCGGGGGGACGGCCCGAGTGTGGGTGCCAGCGGCGCGCAGCCGGGCCGACGCGTTCGGGCCGAGTCCTGACGTGCGAGGGGCGTCCGACCTGCCGGTACTGATCTTGGCGGCCACCGGGCCTGATGAGCTGACGGCGGCGGTCACGGCCCTGGCCGGGGACTTGGCCGACGCCCTCGTGGAGGGTCTCGACAAGGTGGACGACGCGGCCCGGCCGGAGGTGCCCGCGCTGGCCGATCACTCCGTGGCGGTCATGAACCGGGGCACGCCCGGCGGCGTGGTCACGGTAGACGGCACGCTGCACATGTCGCTGATGCGCTCCTGCAGCGGCTGGCCGTCGAGGATCTGGATCGACGGGGACCCGCGGAGCGCGCCGGACGGCAGCAGTTTCGCCTGGCAGCACTGGAGCCACACGTTCGAGTACGCGCTGGCTTCTGGCCCGGGTGACTGGCGGGCCGCGGGCTTTGCCGCCACCGCCGAGGAGTACAACCACGACCTGATCACCGTGGTGGGCGGCGGCGTTCGGTGTGGGCGGATCGAGTGTGATGAACCCGGGCTGGTGTCGGTCGAGCCGGGAAACGTGACGCTTGGCGCGGTGAAGCCGCGCGGCAATCCGCTTGCCTCGGAGCGGAGCGTGGAGGGCAGCGACGCTCTGGCTGGATCCGGCGCTCCCGAGATCACCGTGCGGCTGCGGGAGACCAGCGGACGGGCGACGGCGGCGCGGGTCAAGTTCGGCTACCCGATCGCGGCGGCGTGGCGCACCGACCTGCTCGAGGAGGCCGACGGAGAGCCCCTTCCCGTCACCGACGGCGCCGTTATTGTCGACATGCCGGCCTTTGGCACCGCGACCCTGGTCGCCCGGATTTCGGCGCGGCCGCCCGTGTACCAGGCCTCAGAAGTGGTCGAACCGGTGTACGCCCGCTACTGGCTGCACGGGAAGGGCCCGGCGCCGGCCGGGAACCTGCCGGTCTCCGTACACTTCTCGCCCACCCGCGTCGCGCTGCCCGGCCCGGGTGAGAGCGGGTCGGTCATGCTGACCGTGGGCTGCGGGCCGGAGCCCGCCTCGGGGACGGTGGAGCTCGCCGTGCCCGACGGCATAACGGTCGAGACCGGCGGGGACCTGCGCTATAACCTGGCGCCCGGCGGGTACGCGGCCTGGGACCTGACCGTGCGGGCGCCGGGGACAGTCACCGGGCGCTATTTCGCGGCGGCTCGGATCCGGGACGGACACGGCCATCATATCGAGGACGCCGTCATGATCGCGGTCGGCGAGCGCCGCTGGCCCGACCCGGAGCTGCCGCCGGAGGAGGCCCTCGAGTTGATGCTGGCCGACTCCCTTGCCGCCGCGGCCGAGTTCGACCTGGCCGTACTGACCCCGAAGGTGCTTGTGGCGCCGGGCGGCCGGGACGAGGTGACGGTCAGCATGACCAGCCGGCTGGCCTCTGAGGTGCACGGCGAGGCGCAACTGGTGTCGCCGTTCGGCACCTGGTCGATTCTCGCGCCGCCGGCGCAGGGCTTCAGCGCGATGCCGCAGACGCCCGTGGAGCTCCGCTTCGAGGTCGCCGCGCCGGCCACGGCACGGCCGGGGGCGCGGTGGTGGGCGCTGGTGAAGGTGATGTACTTCGGCCGGGTCCGGTACAGCGAGGCCATTCCCGTCGCCATCGACGCCGGGTAGAAACCACTACGCTGCGGGCGAACGTTGTACCGTGGGAGACTTGACTTGTTTATCCATCTATAGCCGACTCCAGAGGACCCATGCCGTCCGCCACCGCTCTGCTCGCCGGCAACCTGCCCGCCGAGCCGAACAGCTTCATCGGCCGCGAGCGAGACCTCGCCGAGCTGGCCAAGCTGCTGTTTGAGGTGCGCGCGCTGACGCTGAGCGGGACCGGCGGCATCGGCAAGACGCGGCTGGCCATCCGGCTCGCGCGCGACGTGATCACCGGTGCCGTGGAGGCGGGAGCCGACCTGGACGAGGCCTGGCTGGTCGAGCTGGCCGACTGGCACGGCCCGACCGCCCAGCGCGTCGCGGCCACCATCGGGGTCCGCGAGGAGCCCGGCGTCCCGCTGGCGCATACCCTGGCCGAGGCGCTGCGCTCACGGCACATGCTGCTCGTGCTCGATACCTGCGAGCATCAGGTCAGCGACTGTGCCACCCTGGTCCAGCTGCTGCTGGCCCGCTGCCCATGGCTGCGGATCGTCGCCACCAGCCGTGAGCCGCTCCGGGTCCGCGGCGAGACCGTCTGGCGGGTCCAGCCGCTTGACCTGCCGCCCGACGACGCCTCCAGCGAGGAACTGGCCGGGCACGAAGCCATCCGGCTGTTCGCGGCGCGCGCGGCGGGCGCGCGGCCCGGCTTCACTCTGACCGAGGAGAACGCGGCCTCGGTGGCCCGGCTGTGCCGGACGCTTGACGGCATCCCGCTTGGCATCGAGCTGTCCGCGGCCAGGGTGCGTGCGCTGTCGGTCGAGCAGATCGCCGACCGGCTGCGGGACCGGTTCCAGCTGCTCGACTCCGGCGACCGGACGGCGCCGCCGCGCCAGCAGACGCTGCGGGCGACCGTGGACTGGAGCTACGAGCTGCTCGACGAGGCCGAGCAGATGCTGCTGCGCAGGCTGGCCGTGTTCTCCGGCTGGAACCTTGACATGGCTGAGTGGGTCTGCTCTGACGACGCCATCCCGGCCGACGCCATACTCGACCTGCTCATCTCGCTCATCGACAAGTCGCTGGTTGTGCTCGACGGCGAGGCGGCCGGAGACGCCAGGTACCGGCTGCTCGACACGATCAGGGAATACGCCGTCGAGCGGCTGGTCTCCGCGGGCGAGGAATCCCGCATGTGCCTTCGGCACCGCGACTGCGTGCTGGCGCTGGTTGAGGACACGGCGAGCCGGATGTTCCGCCGCGGCGACCCGGCCTGGCCAGTGCGGCGGGCGATATTCCACCGCGGCATCGCCGAATTCGGCAACTTCCGCACCGCACTGGGCACGTCGCTGGAACAGGGGCACATCGCGGAGGGCCTTCGGCTGTGCACCGGGCTGCTGAACATGTGGGTGCCGCATGGCGACCAGCGCGAGGCGGCCACCTGGTTCGACCGGTTTCTCGTACAGGACGCCGGGGAGGTTCCGCCTCAAGTCCGCGGCCGGGCCCTGGCCACCCGCGCCGACATCGCCTTCGACCTGCAGGACTACGACACGCTGCTGCGCAGCGCGCAGCAGAGCCTGGAAATCAGCCGCGCATGCGGCGACAACTTCACGGTGCCGACCGCGCTGCGGACGCTCGGCCTCGCGGCCATGCGGGCGGGCCGGCTCGGCGACGCCGCCGACCTGATCGACCAGGCCGTCCAGGCGGCCGGCACGGCGGGAAATGACTGGGAGGCGGGCATCGCGCTCGCCGCCAGCGCCGCCATCGCGGTCCGCCAGGGCAAGCTCAAGTCGGCGCAGCGGTCGTACGAGGCCGCGCTTGAGGTGCTGACCGACAACAATCACTGGGGGGCGGCACAGGTTCAGTACGGGATGGGTACCCTGGCGCGGGCCCGAGGCGACGCCGACATGGCCGTGCGCCACTTCGAGGAGGCCGCCGAGATCTTCCGCGAGCTTGAGGCCTGGCTGGAGATCGCCCGCTGCCTGGCCGGGGTGGGCTGGGTCGCGCTGAGCCGGGGTGACCTCGACCTGGCGCAGGCCAGGCTGGCCGACAGCCTGCGGCTGAACCAGGCCTGCGGGCAGCGGCTTGGCGTCGCCCGCGGGCTGGAGGCGTTCGCGGCCCTGGCGGCGGCCAACCAGCAGCCCGACCGGGCGGCCCGGCTGGCCGGAGCCGCCTGCCAGCTACGTGAGTCCCTGGACCAGGCGACCGGCATCGGCTCCCGGATCGAAGCGATGCTCGAAGTCGCCCGCGACCGGCTCGGAGCGGCGCCTGCGGCCGCGCTGTTCGCCGAAGGGCGCGAGTTCGCGCCCGACGACGCGGTCGCGTACGCACTCGGGCCTGGCGTGGAGACACTCGCTGCCGGGTTGCCGGGAGCCCCGACTGTTTCAGGGACGGCTGGCGTCCCGGGCCCGGGCGTCCCCGGTCCGGGCGTTGCGGGGGCTGCGGATGTGAGCAGGCCAGGCGAGACGGCCTGGGCTGACCCGGCCAGGCTGGCCTCGGCCAGATCGGCCTCGCCCCTTACCGCGCGCGAACACGAGATCGTGCTGCTCATCGCCAGGGGCCTGTCCAACAGGCAGATCGCCGACGAGTTGGTGATCAGTCCGGCCACCGCGGCCCGCCATGTGGCGAACATCCTGGCCAAGCTCGGCTTCACCTCGCGTACACAAGTTGCCTCATGGGCAGCGCGGCACGAGCCGCTGAACTGATTCCCCGCGTGCACATGTGCACGCCGACCGTGGGTGCCCGTGTGCATGTGCACGCCCACCCGAGCTGGCCGTATGCATGTGCGCGCCGTTGGGGGCCAGGGTCCGCGCCCGCGTGTGTACGCCCGACGGCTGATTCCCGGCACGGGATGCATATCAGCATGCATAGTTCGGTACATGTGCCCGGTATGCGGCGCGGCATAGCGTTCGATTGTCGCCAAGGCACGGTGGTGGCGGGCCGCGAGCCCGGTGCCGAGCCGGTTCCCGATGGGGGGGGCGGGAACCGGCGAGCTTCGCTGCGGCGGCCGGGTGGGTCCCGGCTCCAGGCCGGGACCTGCCCGTCAACGCGCTGAGGGCGGGAGGTTCTGGTGGAACTCGGGGTGAGCACCGGAGCGGGTATCGACGGGGACCTGCGGACGCTGCGCGCGTGCGCACAGCAGCGGATGGTGACCGAACACATCCTTGCGCTGGCCGACCAGGCAGGATACGGGGCTGTCCTAATCGACGCCGACCCGTCGGCGACCCCGGGAACTCTGGACCTACCCGGCCCGTTGGTGTCTGGCCGGGCCGACCCCAGGGTGATCACGTGGGCGCAGTTCGCGCATACGATCCGCGCGGCCATGCGCGGGCTGTCGCGGCGGGGCGTGCGGGAATCCGACACGGTGGGGATCTTCGTCCACGACGCGATCCGCCACGTGGTGGCCGTGCACGCCGTACGAGCGGCAGGTGCGCTGGCCGCACCGCTTGGGCCGACGCGGGACGCGGCCGACATCGCCGCCCGGCTCAAGGACTGCCGGACCCGCCTGCTGATCACCTCGGCCCCGTTGGCCGAACTCGCCATCGAGGCCGCCGAGCGCTCCTGGGTGCGGCAGGTGTTCGCGTTCGGCGAAGCCGAGGGAACCACGCCGTTCGGTTCTTTGCTGCATACCGCGAAGCACGGCCAGACGCACCCGGCAGACCGGGCGGGCCTGACCGACGGCGCAGGCGCCGCGGGCCCGGGGGGCGGCAGGGCGGGCGCGGGCCGGGAGGTGATCGACGGACCTGCTGCGGCGAGAATGCCCGACCTGGCCGGGTTCGGGCTCGACGGGCCGGTTCCCGGGCTGACGAGCAGGGACGTGGTGGTAGCGGCCCCGCCTTGCGGCGACCCTGACGCCTACACCGCGCTGCTCGACCTGACCCTGGCCGCGGGCGCCACCCTCGTGGCGGCTCCGCTACCACAGGTCGACGCGGCAGTTGCCGCCTACAAGGGGACCGCGGCCATCGTGCCTCGCGGCACGGACGTGCCTGGCCTGCACGCCGGGCGGGTCCTCACCGTCGGCTTACGCCGCCGGCGTTAGTGTGTAGGCCTTGCTGTGTCGGCCTTATCGGGACGCGACCGCCGGTTCCTCCTCGCGGACGGTGGCACGCTGCGGCACGAGCCTCGCGGTGCGGATGAGCGCGATGATCAGCAGCAGGCTGCACGCGCTCAGGATGGCAGACAGGCCGAAGGCCGAGGCCATGCCGTCTGCGAGCGCGTGCCGTCCCTGGGCGGCCGCGGTCAGGCCGGGCAGCGGATGCCGGGACGCGTCGCGGCTTGCGGTGCCGTACACGGCGACCAGGACGGCCAGGCCGAGCGCGCCGCCGACCTGCTGTATTACGTTCACCATGCCGGAGGCGGCGCCTGAGTCCGCGGGCGCGATGCCGGCCAGCGACGCCGTGGTCAGCGGCACGAACACCAGCCCCATGCCGATGCCAAGCAGCATCATCGGGCCGAACACACCGGACCAGTAGCCGGTCGCGGGCGAGACGCGCGAAAGCCAGGCCAGCGAGGTGACGACCGGCAGCATGCCGGCGATCATGAGCGGCTTGGCGCCGAGCTTCGGCATCAGCCGGGGCGCCGTGCGCGACATGACGAACAGCGCCGCGGTCATCGGCAAGAACGCCAGGCCCGCGCGCAGCGGGCTGAAGCCCATCACCCGCTGGAGAAACTGGGTGAGGAAGTAGAACACCCCGAACATGCCCGCGAGCAACAGCAACCGTGAGGCAAGGGACCCCGACCGGCTCACGTCGGCGAACAGCCGCAGCGGGGTGATCGGCTGGCGAGCCCTTGCCTCTATCGCGATAAACACGGCCAGCAGGACCGCGGCGGCGCCGAACGTAGCGAGGGCCAGGTGATCGCCCCAGCCGTTGACTGCGACGCGCACGAAACCATAGACCAGCGCGGCCACGCCTGCGGTTGACGTCAGGGCACCGGCCAGGTCGAAACGGCCGGACTGGCGCGGTGTCTCGGCCACGAACAACGGCGCGATCGCGACCACGGCGGCGCCGATCGGCACGTTGATGAACAGCACCCACCGCCAGGACAGCCATTCGGTGATCACCCCGCCGAGTACCAGGCCAAGGGACGAACCGCCGGTGATCACGCCCATGTAGATGCCAAGCGCGCGGGTCCGCTCCCGGCCCTCGGGAAAGCTGGTCACGATGAGCGCGAGCACGGCGGGGGCGGCCAGCGCTCCGCCCACGCCCTGCAGGGCCCGGGCGGCAAGCAGCAGGCCGGCCGACGTGGACAGCCCGCCCGCCAGCGAGGCCACGGTGAACAAGCCGATGCCGGCCAGGAAGACACGCCGTCGGCCCAAGATGTCGCCCGCGCGGCCGCCGAGCAGCAGCAACCCGCCGAACGTCAGCGTGTAGCCGTTCATCACCCAGGACAGGCTCGTCGTCGAGAAATGAAGGCTGGTCAGGATGCGCGGCAGCGCGATGCTCACCACCGTCGCGTCGAGGATGATCATGAGCTGGGCGCTGAGCATGATGGCAAGGGCGACGCCAGCCCGGCTCGAAGGGTGGGCAGCACGGGCACGCGAAGAAGACAGCACGTTGACTCCACGACCTAGATGATGTCCGGGGCGCTGTCCGGCGCGGCCCCGCAATGAACGTCGCTGACCTCGGGCGGCTGACGCATCGCTGGCCGGGCGGTACGATCAGGAATGAAGCGGAGGTCTACTCCGGTTACTATACGGAGGCAGCCTCCGTTTTGCAAACCTATTTGTGTCGGGATCTATTTATGCCCAGACCATGACAAGAACGCCTGACCAGGGACCGACGCGATCGGCCGACCAACTGCGGGCCGACGCGCGGCAGAACCGTGCCCGGCTGATCTCCGCGGCCACGGAGGCGTTCGCGGAGAAGGGCGCCGACGCGCCGCTCGAGGACATCGCCCGGCGGGCCGGCGTGGGCATCGGCACCCTCTACCGCCACTTCCCCACCCGGCTCGACCTGCAGGCGGCCGTGTTCCGCACCCAGGTCGGCGCCGTGTGCAGCGAAGGCGACGCGATCGCGGAAACTACCTCACCGGAAACGGCTTTCGCGGCGTGGCTTCGCGCGCTGGCCAAGTACCTGGTCGCCAAGCGCGGTCTGTCGCGTGCGCTGATCGACGCGGTGGGCGTCGAGTCTGAGCTGATCAGCTCCTGCTGGATGGCGATGCGCGAGACCACCGAGCGGCTGCTTGCTAACGCGCAAAAGGCGGGCGCGGTGCGCCAGGACGTTACCGCAAGCGACGTGATGCGACTGGTCCACGGGGTGGCGGTGAGCACGGAGAAGGAGCCGGGCCGGGCCGACCTGCTGATGTCGGTCACGCTCGACGGCCTGACGACTCACAGCTCAGGCGGGCGGTTCTCGTAAGGAGTGCTGAGGACCACGGTGGTGCGCGTGGATACCCCGCCCAGCGTGCGGATCTGGTACAGCAGCTCCTCAAGCGCGGCCGGCGAGGGAACACGCACCTTGAGGATGTAGTTTTCGTCCCCTGCCACGCTGTGGCAGGCCTCGATCGCTGGCAGGTGCTCCAGCCGCTGCGGCAGGTCGTCGGGGGCAGCGGCGTCGAACGGCTTGATCGAGACGAAGGCGGTCAGCGGCAACCCGACTTCGTCCGGGTTGAACACCGCAACGTAGCCCCTGATCACGCCGTCCTGCTCGAGCCTGCGCACTCGCTGATGCACCGCCGACACGGACAGGCCGGCCTGACGGGCCAGTTCGGTAAAGCTCATCCGGCCGTTGCGGGTCAGCAGCGACATGAGCTTGCGGTCGATCTCCTCCACGTCGTCACGTTAGCGCCACGGCCGTCACCGGGCACGGCGGGTCGGCACACAGGCCCGGCCGTGCGAAACTGTAGGGATGCAGCGGAACCCGGAAGAACTCTACGAACTCGGTCCCGCCGCGCCCGATATCCCGGACGCGCCGATGCTGCACTACCTCGAGGGCTTCATCGACGCTGGCAACGCAGGCCGCCTGCTAGCCGAGCACCTGCTTAACAACTTCAGCCACGAGACCGTGGCACGGTTCGACGCGGACCGGCTCATCGATTATCGATCCCGGCGCCCGCTGATGGTCTACGACAACAGTAACTGGGAGAGCTACGAGGCTCCGGAACTGGCGCTGCACCTGCTGCGGGATCAGGATGAACGGCCCTTCCTGCTGCTGACGGGCCCCGAGCCCGATCACGAGTGGAAGTTGTTCACCGACGCCGTCCTCGACCTGTCGGCCCGGCTCGGCGCCAACCCCGCGATCAGCTTCCTTGGTATCCCGGCGGGCATGCCGCACACGCGGCCGCTCGGGGTGATCGCGCACGCGAGCCGTGACGACCTGATCAGCGAGCATCAGCGGCTACCGAGCCGGATCCAGCTACCCGGCAGCGTCTCGGCCCTGCTGGAACTGCGGCTTGGCGAATCGGGACGGGACGCACTGGGCTTCGCCGTACAGGTACCTCACTACCTGGCCCAGGCGGTTTATCCGCCAGCGGCGCTGGCCCTGCTCGGCTCGGTGGTTACCGCGACCGGGCTCGTGCTTCCCGATACCGAGCTCCGCGAGGCCTCGGCCCGGACCAACGAGGCGATCGAACGCCAGGTGGCCGAGTCGGCGGAGGTGGCCGAACTCGTCCGAGCGCTGGAGCAGCAGTACGACGCCGCCGCGGCATCCGACGGCCTCCAGGGCTCCGATCCAGGTACGGGCCTGCTGCGCGAGGGCGAGTCCATGCCGACCGCGGACGAGCTCGCGGCCCAGTTCGAGCGCTTCCTGGCCGAGAACCAGGGCCGCACGGATCCTCCGGGTTCCCGGGGCAACGACGGCCCTGACGCCTAAACGACCACCAGTTCCCGGGGGGTGTTGTTGAGCCGTTCGTGGCCGTCGGCGGTGCAGACCACGATGTCCTCGATCCGCGCGCCATGCGGGCCCGGGTAGATCCCCGGCTCCACCGAGAACGTCATGCCCGGCTCGAGCACCTCGCCGTTGCCCGCCACGATGTACGGGTCCTCGTGCGTCTCCAGCCCGATCCCGTGGCCAGTCCGGTGGAAGAACGCCTCGCCGTAGCCCGCAGCGCTGATGGGTTCCCGCGCGGCCGCGTCGACGGACTCGGCCGTCACTCCCGGCCGCACCGCGGCGCACGCGGCTTCCTGGGCGTCGTACAGGACCTTGTAGTAGGCGGCGACCTCGGCCGACGGCTCGCCGATCGTGTATGTGCGGGTGCTGTCCGAGCAGTACCCCGACGGCATCGCGCCACCGATATCCACGACTATTACGTCACCTGCCGCAAGGACCCGGTCCGACACCTCGTGGTGCGGGCTGGCGGCGTTGGAGCCTGAGGCCACGATCACGAAGTCCACGGTGGCGTGCCCCTCGGCCAGGATGGCCTCGGTGATCACTGATGCCACCTCGCGCTCGGTCAGTCCGGGCCGCAGCCAGCCGGGAACCCGCGCGTGCACTCGGTCGATGGCCGCGCCGGCCTCGCGGAGCGCCGCGACCTCGGCGGCGGTCTTCCTGATCCGCAGCGGGCGCAGCGCGCTGCCTGCCAGCACCAGCCGCGCGGCCGGCAGCGCATCGCGGAACCGCAGCACGAACAGCGCCCACATCCGGTCGGACACGCCGACCACATCCACAGGGCCCAGCATGGCCGCGACGAGCCCGAACGGATCGCCGGTCTCCTCCCAGGCGACCACCTCCAGGCCGAGCGAGCCGGCCGGGGAGGCCAGCGCGGCGGGCAGTTCCAGCCGCGGCACGAACAGGACCGGGTCGCCGTGGGCAGGCACCGCCAGGCAGGTAAGGCGCTCGAGCTGCTTGGCGTCGTAGCCTGTGACGTAGCGCAGATCGGGGCCGGGGGTCAGTAGCACGGCGTCCAGCCCGGCCGTGCGCACGGCGTCGCGTACGAGCTCGAGGCGGCTCGCAGGGTAGAGGTCCACGAGATCCAACCCTAGATCCGCGAAACGGCGCTGACGAACCGGCTCAGCGACGAGCCGAGCCCCCACCGCTCGCCCAGTTCAGTGAGGCGGGCGGGATCCGGCGGCACGGCGGGCAGCTCGCCGTCCACCGGGGGCAGCGGGGCGTCGTCGACGACCCGGACCACCGACATGGCGATGTCCAGGTAGCCCCGGGCCCGTTCGAGCTTCTCCCGGCTGCCGCGGGGGAACCCGCCGTGCCCGGCGTCCAGCGCGGCGGTGATGCCATCGATGCTGCCGAAAGCCCCGATCAGCGCGGCCGCCGTCTTCTCCCCCACCCCTGGAACTCCGGGCAGCCCATCGCTGGGGTCGCCCCGCAGGGCGGCGAAGTCGGCGTAGGCGCGGCCGGGGATGCCGTACTTGGCGGCCACCGCGGCCTCGTCGATCACGTCGATGTTGAGCAGGCCGCGTACGGTGTAGATGACGCGGACGCCACGTGCATCGTCGACGAGCTGGAACAGGTCCCGGTCGCCGGTCACCACGTCTACCGGCTCAGCGGAGCGGGCGGCGAGGGTGGCCATCACGTCGTCGGCCTCGAAGCCCGGCTGCCCCACCACGGCCAGCCCGGCGGCGTGCAGCACCTCCTCGATCAACGGAACCTGCGCGGCGAGCGCGGGCGGGACCTCCTCCCCACCGTCGGTGGCCAGGCGATGCGCCTTGTACGAGGGGATGGCGGCGACCCGGAAGGCGGGCCGCCAGTCCGCGTCCAAGCACGCGACGAGCCGTGTCGGCTGCCGGGCCCGGACCAGGCGGCCGATGGTGTCGAGCAGCCCGCGCACCGCGTTGACCGGTGTGCCGTCCGGCGCCCGGACCGTGTCCGGCACCCCGAAGAACGCCCGGAAGTACAGTGACGCCGTATCGAGCAGCATGAGCGAGCCCACACTGCCATCCTGTCACGCTGCTATGACACCAATACGATCTTGCCGTCGATGATCTTGATCCGCTTGCGGGGCAGCGGGCTTGGGGCCGGGCCCGCGACGACCGCGCCGTTGGTGATCTTGAACCGGCTGCCGTGGCAGGGGCAGTCGATGGTGCCGGCCGCGACCTTGTTGACGAGGCAGCCCACGTGCGTGCAGACCGCGCTGAACGCCTGGTACTGGTCGCGGGTCGGCTGTGTCACCACGACACGGTCCGTGGTGAACACCGTGCCGCCGCCGACCGGGATCGCCGCCGCGGAGCCGAGCACGATGCCGGTGACGCTGTCGCTGCCCGGGTCCGTCCCAGCCGTGGAGGCCGGGGCCGAGGCGGACGCAGCGCCCGTGGGGTTCATGGCGACGGCGGACGGCTTCGGGCCGTCCTCCTCAACCACCCCGGCCTCGTTGGCGGCGTACGGGACGGCGGCGGTGCTGCACCCGGCCAGCGCTACGCCCAGCCCGGCCAGGCCGACCGCGCCGAGCAGTGTCCCGCGCCGGGTCGGGTCCCGCGGCGTCCGGGATTCACCCTGCCGAGAACTGACACTCATCAGCCATCCTTCGCTCGTCGGAGTGGAACGTCCGCGATCCACTCTGACGGACCTCGCCCGGTGACCGTCGGAGACGTAAGTGCCACGTAAGAGTCCGGTAAGGACCGGCTCTCGCCCCAGCCTGCTGTCAGTTCGCGGACCCGTTCCGACGCGTCCGGCAGGGTCAGGCCGCGGCCGACGGCCAATCCCACCAGGTAGGCGGTCAGCGGGGCGGCCACCCGGTCCACCGCGTGGGCCGCGTCACGGGCCAGATCCAGTACGGCTCTGGTCTCCGCGGCGCTCAGCGGGCCAGCATCGAGTCCGAGACCATCGCGGACCGCGGCCGTCCATTCCTCCAGGGTGCTCATGGCTGCCAGCCTAGATATCGTCGAATCTGTGAGGGAGACTGACCCGCACGCACACGGCCCTTCGGCCGGTGCGGATGCGAGATGGCTGTCAGGCGCGCTCGCGCTGATCCTGGCCTTCATGGCCGGGGAGGTCGTGGCGGGCCTGGCGGCGCATTCCCTCGCGCTGATCTCCGACGCCGCCCACATGCTGACCGACGCGGCATCGATCGCGCTGGTGCTGGTCACGGCCCGGCTAGCGACCCGGCCGCCAACGGGAGGGTATACCTACGGGCTGAAGCGGACTGAGATCCTGTCGGCCCAGGCCAACGGGATCACCCTGGTCCTGCTGGCGATCTGGCTCGGCTACTCGGCGATCCGGCGTCTGGTGAGGGCGCCGCACGTGGCCGGCGGCCCGATGCTCGCAGTCGCGCTGGTGGGTGTGGCGGTGAACGTCGCCGCGGCCATGCTGATTGCCCGCGCCGGGGCCGGCGACGGGCGGCGGAGCCTCAACCTGGCGGGCGCGTTCAAGCACGTGGTCACGGACCTGTACGCGTTCGCGGCCACCGCCGTGGCCGGGGCGGTCATCCTCGCCACCGGGTACGCCCGGGCGGACGCCATCGCCACGCTGGTCGTGGTGGCGCTGATGTTTTACGCGGGTTACGGGCTGATCAGGGATTCCGGGCGGATCTTCCTTGAGGCCGCGCCCGCGGGCCTGTCGCCCGCGGCCGTAGGCGCGGCGATGGCGGCCCGGCCGCATGTCAGCGAGGTTCACGACCTGCACATCTGGGAGATCACCTCGGGCCTGCCCGCCGCCTCGGCGCACGTGCTGGTCGCGCCGGGCGAGGACTGCCACGCGGTGCGGGCCGACCTTGAGGCGTTCCTGAGCGGCGAGTACGGGATCACGCACGCGACCCTGCAAGTCGACCACGCGCCCTACCCTGACGGCACGGCCTCCCCGGTCCCAGGGGCGGACCAGCACTGCGATGACGCGCACGGCCCCGCCTACCGTCCGGGCGACTAGTCCCCGGCACCGGGCCCCGATTGACGGGCGTCAGCCGCCGATGGCGGACATGGGGCGGTCGGGCTGCAGGAAGGACGGGTCGTTGATGCCGTGGCCCGGCAGTTTGACCGCAACGGCCCGCCGCCACCGGTCCGCGAGTTCGCCGTCGCACGCCCCGGCCCGCAGCGGGCCCCGCAGGTCGCTCTCGGTCCGGGCGAACAAGCAGTTACGAACCTGGCCGTCGGCGGTCAGCCGCACCCGGTCGCAGTTGCCGCAGAACGGCCGGGTTACCGACGCGATCACGCCGACCCGGGCCGGGCCGCCGTCGACCAGGTAGGCCTCAGCCGGCGCTGAGCCCCGCTGGTTCGGGTCGTCGGGGGTGAGGGTGAACTCACGGCCGAGCGCGGCGAGGATCTCGTCCGCGGTCACCATCTCGGCCCGCTTCCAGCCGTGCTGGGCGTCCAGCGGCATCTGCTCGATGAACCGCAGCTCGTACTCGTGATCGAGGCAGAACCGCAGCAACGGCACGGCCTCGTCATCATTGAGGCCGCGCATCAGCACCGCGTTAACCTTGACCGGGGCCATGCCGGCCTCGGCCGCGGCGGCCAGTCCGTCAAGCACGTCGGGCAGCCGGTCCCTGCGGGCCAGCTTGCGGAACGTCTCCGGCCGCAGCGTGTCCAGCGACACGTTGATCCGGTCCAGGCCGGAGGCTCGCAGTGCGGCGGCGGTGCGGGTGAGCCCGATCCCGTTCGTGGTGATCGACATGTCCGGGCGCGGGCGCAGCTGCGAGGCCCGGGCAACGATGCCTGCCAGCCCCCGCCGCAGCAGCGGCTCGCCGCCGGTGAACCTGACCTCGCGGATGCCAAGCAGTTCCACCGCGACACGGACCAGCCGCACAACCTCGTCGTCGGAGAGCAACTCGGGCGAGGGCAGCCAGTCGAGCCCTTCAGGCGGCATGCAGTACTCGCACCGCAGGTTGCACCTGTCGGTGAGAGACACGCGCAGGTCGGTCGCGACCCGGCCGAAGGAGTCAGACAGCATCGTCCTAGCCTATGCTCACATCTTGTTACCGCCGGACCATACCGTATGCGTGCTCGGCCCGGATGCTGACGACCAGGCGCTTCTCGCGGACCATGGCGACCCGGTAGTCATCCCAATCCGGGTGCTCGCCCGCGATCGAGCGATACAGGTCGATCAGCTCCTCGACGGCGGCGTCATGTGGCTCGCGGGCCACCGCGGAAAGTTCGGCGTGCCCGTCCGCCACCGCGTAGGACCAGAAGTCGCCGCTGGTGACGTGGAAGCTGGCCCGCGGGTCACGGCGCAGGTTGGCCGTCTTTGCCCGGTCGTCGGTGGTGGATATCCGGATTGTCTGCGTGCCCGGGTCCCACCCATAGGTCACGTTGGACAGTTGTGGCCAGCCACTCTTCCTGAGGGTGACCAGCACTCCACGGCGCTGTGCGCCGAGCAACTCGGCGAAACCGTCCTCGATCATGCCGCCAGAACAACATCCGTCCCCCCGATGTTCCGGGTAGTACGGCGGCCGGCGTTCGCGGGATGAGGAGGCCGCAGGCGGAAAGTAGCAGGACGATGGCGGCGAACAGGACGTAGGAGCTGCCGAGGGCCTGCTGCCAGGCCGCCCATTTCAGTGCCGGACCTGCGAACTTCCCAAGCCACCACTGCGGGGCCGTGGCGAAGAGGACGACACCGCAGGCAGCGACCGCCAGTGCCAGCCGGTGGCGATGGCGAACGCCGACGTCCGCGAGCGTGAGCAGGGCCGGCGCGCACCATACCCAATGATGTGACCACGATATCGGCGAAATCAGCAGGGCGGCGAAGGCGTTGAGCGACAGTGCCAGGCAGGGCTGCGACGCCGCGAAGGCGTGTCGCATGCCGCGCCACGCCGCCACCACCACGAGGACGGATAGCGCCAGCCATACGGCCATGCCGGGCAGGGTTTGCGGGTCAAGCCCGGCACGGGCCAGGACCGCCTGAATGCACTGGTTGGCGGCCGTGGACGGCGCGCCGATCCGGTTGCTCTGGAAGACCGTACTTGTCCAGTAGCGCATCGAGTCGGGTCCGGCCAGCACGAACCCGACGGCGGTGGCCGCGGCGAACGATATCCCGGCTGTGGCTGCGGCTCGGTAGTCGCGGCGGAGCAGGAAGAACAGCACGAACGCCGCGGGGGTCAGTTTCATCGCGGCGGCCAGGCCAGTCAGCGCGCCACGCGGCCAGCGCGGCTGCTCGGCCAGGCAGTCCACCGTGACCAAGGCCATGAGCACGATGTTGATCTGGCCGTAGGTCAGGGTGCTGCGCACCGGTTCGAGCAGCAGCATCCCCGGTAGCAACCAGCTCAGCGCCCACAGCGACCCACCGTGTGGCCCGGCCAGGCGGCGCAGGAACAACCACAGCACCACCGCAGCCAGCGCGATGCTGGCCACGGTCAGCACCGTGACCGCCGCCGCCATCGGCAGCAGCGCCAGCGGCGACAAGATCACCGCCGAGATCGGCGGATAGGTGAACGGCAGCCGCAACCCCGCGGGGGTCACAAGGACCGCCCTGTACAGACTTCCCCCCCGCAGCCACGTGTGCCCGCCCATACGGTAGACGGCCAGGTCGATCCTGTAAGGGCCGAACCCCACCCCGTGCCGCGAATACGACAGCAGGAAAGCGGTGACCGCAGCCAGGTTGACCACCACCAGCAGGATCCGCGCCCATCGCGAGGCCGGGCGCCCGAGGAGCCCGGCCATACCCGACGCGGAGGACAGCGGAAACTGTCGACGAGGCGGCGCTGACTGCTGAGGCAGTAGTGGTGGTGGTTGAAACTCAGACGGCTGCAGAACCGAGCGAGTGAACATGCTTCCCCCGTGGATGCATGACTGCGGCGTGGTGGTCGCGGCGATCAGCGCGATGAAGAGCAGCGAAGGCGCGAGCAGCCAGCCGCCCCCGATGAACAGGAAAGGCTCAGCCAACCCTCCCGGTTCTGGCCCCGGATTCAAGTCGCATAGTGATTATGTTCACCCGCTCGGCAAACGTTCCGCATGCCGGTTAGCCCCCGTTTTGACCGCACCGTGTAGCCCCAGTACCGGAGGCGGGATAGCCCCATTGCGCGGCTTGGTCCTGCTGTGGTACCGACTGGCCAGCTCGGAACAGCCGCCTCAGGCCGCGCGGCGGCGGACCAGCCAGGCGCTGGCGGCGATGAGAAGCGCTGACAGCGCGAGCAGCCAGCCGCCCTCGATCCACTGGAAGGGCCAGAACCGGCCGGCGGGCTGGTAGCTCGTCCACAGTGTGTAGCCATGCTGGATGAGGTACTGGTTCACGCTGGGGATCTCCGGGAACCCGCCCCCGCCTTTCCCGGCCAGTTGTGGCGCTCCCTGGAGGACCTGGACGAGCGCGGACTGGCTGACCGGGTGGCCGCCCTTGGTCCACGACTGGCTCAGGACCAGCGCGGAACTGGGCGTGGTGGCGAGGTTCTTGATGAGCAGCGGCGTTATGTAGTGCTGGCGCAGGTACATGCCGACCGCGACGGCGAGCCCGGCGTAGACGGCCAGGGTGGCCGCGATCGCGGGAACGACCCGGCGGATAAGCATGCCGGCCAGCGCGCCGATCGCGAAGGCGGCCAGCGTCCAGCCGGCGAACGCGACCCCGCGCAGGTCGAACACCAAGCCATCCAGTGGGATCACCACGTTATACGTGGGTTCAGCGAAGATCGGCTGGAAGTACCAGGAGAACAGCAGGCTGAACACCCCGGCGGTGGCCGCCACCACGACGGCGAGCGGCACCAGCTTGGCCAGCGTCCAGCGCCACCGGCCGAAGCCGAGCGTCCAGGCGAACCGGAAGGTTCCGGTCTCAAGCTCCCGGGCCAGCACGGGCGCCCCGACAAACGCCCCGATCAGCGCGGGTACCGCCTGCAGCAAGGACGCGATGAGCTGAGCCGTTGAGTTGTAGTTGAGGAGGTCGCCGACCAGAGCCCCGCAGGCACCCGAGCTTGCCGGGTGGCAGGTGACCTCGGCGGTGTAAGCATGGTGTATTTGAAGGCCGGCGAGCCACAGGTACAGGGCCAGGGCGCCCAGTAGTGTGGCCATCCCGCCCAGCGCGAAGCGGTGCTGACGCCAGGTGACCCAGGCCATCCGCCGCCACGGCACCGGCCGCAGGCGGGCGTCTTCCTCAGGGCGGGCGGGCACGGAAAGCGCGGTCATTTCGTCACCCCCGTCGGTACGGTGCTTTGGCCGCGGGCCGGGCCGGGCAGCGCCGCGGCGCCGGGCTCGCGCAGGTAAGCCAGGGCCAGCTCTTCCAGACTGACCGGGTGCGCCTCCCAGCCGGGCGGGACCGGGTCATCGGCGGTGGCCCGGACCAGCAGGTGAGCCTGGGCCTCGGCCCGGCGGGCGTGCACCACCGGCCGTTCGGTATATCGATCGACCCCGGCGGCCGGGCCGGTCAGCAGGCGGTGGCCGCCCAGCAGGTCATCAACCTCCCCGGCCATCTGCACCCGGCCCCGCGACAGCAAGATGAGGTAGTCGGCCACCCGCTCCAGTTCGGCCAGCACGTGCGAGGACAGCAGCACCGACACGCCGTCGTCGACCGCCGCGGTCAGCACGATGGCCATGAAGTCGTGCCGGGCGATCGGGTCCAGCATCGCCACTGGCTCATCGAGCACCAGCAGCCGCGGCCGGCGGGCCAGCGCCAAGGTCAGCGCGAGCTGCGCCTGCTGTCCGCCAGACAGCTTCCCCGCCTTCCGCCTGAGCGGGATGTCAAGCTCGCCTAGCCGGGCCTCAGCATAGGCCTGGTCGAAACGGCGGCTCAGGTTGCGGGTCAGGTGCAGCATGTCAGCGCCCGACAAGTTCTTGTAAACCGGCGTGTCCTGGGCCACGAAGGCGATGCCGTCCAGCGCGGCCGGCGACCCGGCGGGCCGGCCGCCGAGCACGGTGACGGCGCCAGCCGACGGAGCCGCCAGGCCGACCGCCAGGTTCAGCAGCGTGGTCTTGCCCGCGCCGTTCGGCCCGACCAGCGCGGCCACATGCCCGGGCGGGATCGCCAGCGTGCACTCGCGCAGCGCCCACGTGCTCCCGTACCGCTTGCCCAGCCCGCTGGCCTCAACCACGTTCCTGCTCATGCGACGCCCTCCGTTTCGCCGCTAGCCGCGCCGCCGCCCCGGGTGTGCGACCCGCCGCGGCGCTCATGGAAATCCCGCAGCGCGCTTGTGAACAGCGCGACCATCCCGTCCTCGTCCAGTCCCGCTGCGCCAGCGGCGCCCAGCCAGCCGAGCAGGGACTTACGCAGCGTGGCCAGTTCGGGGAGTGTGATCTGGCTCAGCGTGGCCCGGACAAAGGTGCCCTGACCCGGCCTCCCGGCCGCCAGCCCCTTGGTCTCAAGCTCGCGGTATGCCTTCAGTACCGTGTTCGGGTTGATGGCCAGCGAGGCCACCACGTCCCTGACCTTCGGCAGCTGATCGCCGGGCTTGAGATAGCCCAGCCGCAGCGCGTGCTCCACCTGCTGGACCAGCTGCAGGTAGGTCGGCACGCCCGAAACGTCGTCCAGCCGGAACTCAATCGGCGACCCGGCCCCCCGCGGTTGCGGTGTGGTCGAACCCCCGTGCTCGCCGCCCGCAGATCCCGAGTCGGCGCGGACCTCACCCTCACCCTCAGCCCGATCGCTGAACCCTTTATCTATATCCATAGGACAAAGATACAGCCGCTCACGCGAACGTCAAACCGGCACAGACGGGGCTGTGGCCCACGCACCCCACCCGGAACGCCGGGGAATGGGGCCCATGGCACACAGGCCCCACAAGACGGGTGCGTGCCGACTGTGCCACCGTCCGGCCTGCCCTTGGGCTGACCGTCGAAGGCACGTGAGCGTGTGATCGCCTCGGCCTCGCATCAATGGTCACAGCCGCCGCACGCGCCACGCCAGACGGAGGGCCTTCTCCGGTTATCGTGGAGGATTTCTCCTTCGTGGTGGATCGTGGCTGCCGGGGTTGCCAGGATCCGCCACGAAAGCGCGATTCTCCACGTAAATGGGGCGTGTGGGGTTTCAGGGGCTAGTGGGACGAGGCCTGGTGCGGGCGCAGGGGTATGCGGCGCCCCAAGCCCGTAGCGCGGGGCCGGTGTGTGCCACAGGCCTCGCCCCTCAACTAACACGTGGCCCCCGGGCGCGGGTCCGGGAATACTGATGGGGTGGATCAGGAGGTTGTCCGCTATAGCGAGCGGCCCGAACTGTGGGACAGCATCGAGGATCTCAGCGAGGAGGTCTGGCCCGAGTACAACCTGCACGGCCAGACACTCAACCATTACTGGGCGCAGCTATATGCCGTCTTCCCCGAGTGGCAGTTCGTGCTGTACGACCCTGGCGACCGGGCCGTCCTGGCCGAGGGTCATACCATCCCGCTGGCCTGGGATGGCACCGACGCCGACCTCGGGCCGGGCATCGACGCGACCCTGGCCAGCGCCTTCCGGCTGCGGGCCGAGGGCGGGCAGCCGACCGCTGTCAGCGCGCTGGCGGCCGAGATCCCACCGCGTCACCAGGGCAGGCGCCTGTCGAGCGTACTGCTGACCGCCATGGCCGGCTTGGCGCGCGAAGCGGGACTTGAACACCTGATCGCGCCCGTGCGGCCGAACCGCAAGGACCGTTACCCGACCATTCCCATCGAGCGCTACGCTCGCTGGACCCGCCCGGACGGGTCACCCTTCGATCCCTGGGTCCGGGTCCACACGCGACTCGGCGCGCGGATCGGACCGACGATCCCCCGATCCATGCACATCACCGGTACGGTCGGGCAATGGGAATCGTGGACGGACATGGAGTTCCCCGAGACCGGCGACTACGTCTTCCCCGCTGGCCTGGCCACCGTGCACATCGACACCGACCGCGACACCGGCGAGTACTGGGAGCCCAACATCTGGATGATCCACCAGACCGGGGACGGGACGTCGCGACCGAGATGAGCCACGTCCCGGAGGAAAGAGCACAGGTGACCTCGACTGCCATCCCGTCGTTGCTTCGGCGCGGGGTCACGGCCGTGGCGGCCGGACGCGTGGCGATCGGCCTAACCGCCCTGGTCTGGCCGTCGGTTCCGGCCCGCCCATGGGTCGGCACGGCTGCGGATGACGTAGCCGCCCGGGTGTTCGGGCGCGCGCTCGGGGCGCGTGATCTCGCCCTGGGGCTCGGCGCGCTGATGGCCTTGCAGGGCCAGGAGGCCGAGGCCGGGCCAGCCCGGGTCTGGGTGGCCGCGGGCGCACTGTCCGATGCGCTCGATGTCGTGGCTACCGTGTCATCGTGGCGCGACCTGCCGCGGGCCACCCGGTGGCTGGTCGCAGCGTCGGCCGGCGGCGCGGCACTGGCCGGAGTCGCAGGAGCCCTGGCTCTGGGCCCGGACCGGGATGACACGTCCGGCTGACGCGATCAACGGACTCCTGCCCAGCGTGACCGTGCCCGCCGCTCACGCGCATACGTCCGGCAGGTTCACGCGGACAGTCCCGTGCACGATAACGATCACCTGGCTGAATGGTCCATAGACGCCCGGCGGCGCGTTGTCGTAATGACCGGCAATCACGTATTGTCCCGGCCGCAGCGCGAAGCGGAAGGTCTGGTTGTAGTTGTTGCTGATGTGCTTGCTTGCGACGGCGGGGCCTTTGGGAAACACGAGTCGCCACGTCCCCGGCCCGTCCGGCTTCCACGTGACCCGGCCGCGGAGGGCGACCACCGTGCCCGGCGTGACTGGCGGTGGGGTCACCGGAATGGCGAAGCAGGCCGCCAGGTGCCCGGTGACGACTCCGGTGGCAGCCACGGCCGGGTGGGGGCGCGGGGGCGTCGGCATCGCCGCGTGGGTTCCGGTCACGGCCCGGCCTATCAGCACCCCGGCCGCGGCCACGATGGCCAAAGCGGCAAGGGCCGCGGCCGTCTTCAGCCGCCGGCGGCGTGCGCGCGCGCGAGCCTCTGCTATGAGGACCTGCGCATCGGGCTGTGACCGCTCGGCCTCCGGTGGCGCGATGAAGCTCATAGTGCTAGTCTGACTAGCATCATTTTGGATGTCAAACTGGACCGGCGCGACCCATTGTCGCTCTACGACCAGGTCTGCGCCGAGATCCGCCGCGCGATCGCGGACGGAGAGATCGGGCCCGGTCAACGGCTCCCGCCCGCACGGGACCTGGCCGCCGTGCTGAAGGTCAACACCAACACGGTGCTGCGCGCGCTGCGGCTGCTGCGGGACGAGGGCCTGCTGGAGTTCCGGCGCGGCCGTGGCGTCACGGTCGCCGGGTCTGCCCGCCGGGGCGCGGTCCTCGCCCGTGCTCGAGAACTGGTCAGGTACGCCCGCAAGCACGGCCATGACCGCTCCGAGCTCATCAGGATCATTGAGGACATCGCCGACTGATCGAAAATCTGTACAGATTATTTCGCTATGTTAGAGTGTGCCGGTCATGGCGACGATGTCCCTGGCCGGCCAGGTTGCCCGGACGAGGCGCTTCACGCTGGGCGTTCCCAGTCAGTTCACGGTCGCGCCGGACGGGACCGTGGTGCTGTTCCTGCGTAGCCGGGCGGGCGACGACCCGGTGAGCCGCCTATGGGCGCTGGATCTGGATTCGGGCATGGAGCGGCTGCTCGCCGATCCCGCTGGCCTGCTGGGCGAAGGGCCCGGAGGGCCGGCTGAGCCGGGCAGCGGGATCGGTGCGTTTGCCGCCGACCGGGGCGCCAAGCTGGTGGCCTTCGCGCTGGCCGGCGGGCTGTGGACAGCGGACGTCGCCAGCGGCACAGTCCGCCGCTTGCCCGCCCGGGATCCGGTGACCGACCCGCGTCCGGATCCGGCCGGCGGGCGGATCGCTTACATATGCGACGGCGCCCTGCGGGTGATCGAGGCCGACGGGACCGGGGACCGCGCCATCGCGGCCCCCTGCGGGCCGGACATTGCGTTCGGGATGGCCGAGCACACCGAGGACACGTCGCCGGACGGCCCGCGCGGGTACTGGTGGGCGCCGGACGGAGCCAGGCTGCTGGTCGCGCGGACCGATTCCGCGAGCGTCGCGCTGTGGCACATCGCCGATCCGGCCGATCCCGGCCGCTCGCCGCCGACCATGCGGTACGCGGCGGCAGGCGCCGCCAACGCCGAGGTGACGCTCTGGATCGCGGGGCTCGACGGGGCGCGGACCCAGGCGCGCTGGGACCGTGACGCCTTCGAGTACGTATCGGGCGCCGGCTGGGACGCCCACGGCCCCTACGCGGTCGTGACTTCTCGCGACCAGCGCACCGTCCGGTTCCTCGGCATCGACCCGGCCGACGGCGAGACAACCGTCCTGAACGAACAGCGCGACGAGTGCTGGGTGCAATTGATCCCTGGCCTGCCGGCCCGCACCGCTTCAGGCTCGCTGGCCGGGCATGCCGATCTGGACGGCACCAGGCATCTGACCGTGGACGGTATCCCGGTCACGCCGGCCGGTCTCCAGCTCCGGGAGGTGCTCGGGGTCGACGGCGACGAACTGCTATTCACGGCATCCGCCGAGCCGACAGAGACCCACCTGTGGACCTACCGGGCCGGCGACGGCATCCGCCGGGTCAGCACCGGGCCCGCCGTGCATTCCGGCGTGCGCCGGGCCGGGACCATGGTGCACATTGCGCGGGGCGCGGACCGGCCCGGCCGGCGGGTAGTGGTGCTGCGGGACGGTAAACCGCCGGTTCCTGTCGCTTCGCTGGCCGAGCGCCCGGTGCTCGAGGCACGGACGACGAGGCTCGTGCTCGGGCCGCGCGAGCTACGGGCCGTTCTGTATCTCCCCTCTTGGTACCGGCCTGGCGGCGGCCGGCTTCCGGTCCTGGCCGACCCGTACGGCGGGGCGGGCCTGCAGCGCGTCACGGCCGAGCTGAGCTGGCGCTGCCTGGTGTCGCAGTGGTTCGCGGAACACGGCTTCGCCGTCCTGGTCGCCGACGGCGCGGGCACACCGGGGCGCGGCCCGAGCTGGGAGCGAGAGGTCCACGGCGACCTGTTCGGGCCGGTCCTCGACGATCAGGTGAGCGCGGTACAGGAGGCCGCGCGCCTTCACCCCGAGCTCGATCTCGGGCGAGTCGGCATCCGGGGCTGGTCGTTCGGCGGCTCGCTGGCGGCGTGGGCCGTGCTGCAGCGGCCGGATGTCTTCCACGTCGCCGTGGCCGGGGCTGGCGTTACCGACCAGCGGCTCTACGACGCCCACTGGCGCGAGCGGTTCATCGGTCACCCAGACCGCTTCCCCGGACGGTACGATGCGTGCTCGCTGGTGCTCGCGGCGCCGAAGCTCACCCGGCCGCTGCTGCTGATGCACGGCCTGGCGGACACCAATGTGCACCCCGCCAACACGCTGCGGTTGTCCAGCGCGCTGTTGGCCGCCGGGCGGCCGCATGAGGTGCTGCTGCTTCCCGGTGTCGGCCATCAGGCGATGGACGGACCGGTCACCGAGCGGATGCTGTTGCATCAGGTGCGCTTCCTGCAACGGCACCTGCAAGCGGAGGTTCCGGGCGGCCGGGACTAGGGCCCCGGCCGCGCGCTGGGCGCAGCGCGGCGAAGGCCAGGCCGGCGGCGAGCAAGCCGCAGCCGACCACGGCCATGGGGGCCAGATGCTCATGCAGGAGGCCGATCCCGGCCGCGGCGGCGACCAGCGGTTCGGCCAGGCTGAGCGTACCGGCCGTAGCGGCGGAGACGGTGCGCAGGCCCTGGACGAACAGCATGTATCCCGCGGCGGTGGTGACCGGCCCCAGCCAGGCCACGGTCACCAGCGCCCGCCCGGTGAATAGGCCCGGCTCGGCGGTGGCGAGCCACGGTGTCAGCATGAGCCCGCCGGTGACCAGGGTGATCGACACCGCCGCGGTCATGGGTGCACCGTCGTCGGCCAACCGCTTGGCCGAGACGGTATAAACCGCGTAGCAGGCCGCGGCCACGATGGCCAGGACGACCCCGAGGGCGTCGGTCCGGCCCGTGTGATCGGGAAGTAGCAGCAGCGCGCATCCGCCGATAGCGCAGGCGGTGCTGGCGGCCCAGCCGTAGCCGAGCGGCGCACGGCGGGTGAGCGAGGCGGCCAGACCGGTGGCGACCGGGGCGACGCCGAAGACGATCGCGGTGGCGAGCGCCGCTCCGGTGCGCGATACCGAGGTGAAATAGGCCGCCTGGAACACGCCGGTCGCGCACGACGCCGCGAGCAGCGGCAGCCGGTACTGCTTCCCCAGCGCCCGGTAGACCCGCGACCCGGCCGTGAGCGGTCGGCGGGCCGAAGTGCACGCGAGCAGCACTAGTCCTCCGGTCAGTATCCGCACCGCGCCCACGGCGGCGGACGCCACGTGCAGGTTGGCCAGCACCTGGACCGGGCCTGTGGTTCCCCACAGCGCCGCGGCGGCGAGGACCTGGAGTGATCCATAGCGTCGGCTCATGACCCAAACGCTAGGCAAACGTACTGGCGGGTGCGCGCTGCGGCGGCATTCATTCGCCACGTGGCACGACTGCCGTCATATCTTCGGCGCTGAGTCTTTATCGCGTTGGCGGGCCGTGAGAAGTTCGGCCTGATGGCTATTTGGATGCTGGAAGTTCGGACTGCTCGACGGGCCTGATGTGCTCGTAAACCACGGTCGTCCGCACGTCGACGATCTCCTTGCGGCGGGCCAGCTGATCCAGCACGAAGTCGCGCAGGTACGGGGTATCCGGGACGGCCACGTGAATCAGGATGTCTTCGTTGCCGGTCACCACGAACACGCCCAGGGTCTCTGGCATCTTCGCCGCGCTATCCCTGACCGACTCGATCGTCTCTCGTGACTGCGGCCGGATTCGGACCCCCACCAGCGCCTGAACGCTACGGCCCAGTGCCGCGGGGTCCACGGCTGCGTGCACGCCGGTGATCACGCCGCGCGCCCGCAGAGCCCGTGTGCGCTCCAGCGCGGTGGACGGTGCGATGCCGACGGACGCGGCCAGGTCGCGGTTGGTCTGCCGACCGTCCTGCTGCAGCCGACGCAAGATAGCGCGGTCCAGCGCATCCATCATCACAGCCTCCACATCCGCGGCGAGATAACGAACATTCTGCACCACTGATGGCCTCCGGCTGCCCCTGCGCCGAACATTGTTCGGCGCAGGCGGAACGGGCTCAGCCCTGCACCCGCACCCGTGCCGCCCGAATGGCGGATTAGGCTGAGGCTCCATGACCGCCGTCCTCGATCACCTTGCCATCGGCACGCCGACTCTGACCGACGGCTGGGACCTGTTCGGCGGCGTCCTCGGCGGCACCTGGGTCTACGGCGGCGACTCCCCCGGGTACTGGTGGGGGCAGCTCAGCTTCGCCGCTGGTCCGAAGATCGAGCTGCTGACGCCGACCGGCGGCGCCGACGCGGCCTTCCTCGAACGCTTCCTGGCCACGCACGGGGCGGGGCCTCATCACTTCAACTTCATCGTGCCCGACATCGCGCGCACGCTGGCCGACATCAGGGCGTTCGGCCTGGAGCCGATCGGGGTCAACCTGGACAACCCGCACTGGAAAGAGGCGTTCCTGCACCCGCGCGGCGCCCACGGCATCGTGATCCAGGTCGCCCAGCAGGCCGGTTCTCCCGACATGCCCGCCCCGCGCGAACTCCCCGAGCCAGGTCCGCCCGCCTTCTTCGACCTGATCGAGCACCATGTCGGTGACCTCGACGGCGCGACGCGGCTGTTCGGTGAGGTCCTCGGCGGCAGCCTCGAGTCGGCCGACGCTCATGCCGCCGAGCTGACCTGGCCCGGCGGCATCCGGCTCCGTCTGGTCCGCGAGGACGGACTTCCCCACGGCGGCGCGCTGCACCACGTCCGCTTCACCCGCGTCGCAGGCGCCTTCAGTGCCGGTGATCTCGAGCGCGCCGACCTGCTGTGCAAGCGGCTCAGTTTGACTGTTGAACTACATCGTGCGGCGCAGACGGCGCAGGCTTAAGCCTTAGCCTCAGCGGCGCGCGAGACGCGGAAAATCGGCCAGCCGATTTCGGTCCGCCACATCTGTTCGTTGGCGGTTTCGGCCGGGCCGACGAGGTAGGTTTCGCGGACCGGTCCGGCGATCGCCAGCGCGTTGTCGGCGACGTAGGCGCCGAGCCGCCCGTATGAAACGTCGAGGTCACCATGCGGGCCGTGATGCACGGTGACCGCGAGATCCGCCGCTGGCAGCGTAATCGGCCGGACCCGGCCGCGGGCTGGCGGGTCGCCGGCCGGCCGGTAGATGGCGACGTGACCGCGGCTCTGCGTGAATAGCTCATTGTCATACATCCCGCCGAGCGGACCGGTGACCGCGCGGTCGGCGAGTAGCGCGTCGAGTTCGGCCGCAGCCCCCGTGTACCAGTCAAGGATCTCGGCCCTGTCGATCGAACCGGTAATCCCGGCCACGGTCGCAGCGGGCACCGAACGGAGCTCGACGGGTAGTTGTTGCGGGTCCGGCTGCAGCAGGCGGCGCAGCGCGGATACGGCCATCCTCGTCCTGTCCAGTTCGGACTCCAGCCTGTGCAGGTGGCCCGCGATCAGCGCGGCGCGGGAGTCTGCATCCGGCGTGGTAAGCAGCTCCTTCACCTCAGCGAGCGGCATGCCAAGTTCCCTGAGCCGGTGGATAACCTGTGCCGCGGGGATCTGTTCGCTGGTGTAGTACCGGTAGTTGCTGTACGGATCGACCGTAGCGGGCTCGAGCAGCCCGGCCTCATGGTAACGGCGCAGGGTCCGGATGCTCAGCCGCGTCATCTGCGCGAATTCGCCGATAGTCAGGCCGGATCTCATGTCAGTACTGTGTACCTTCCCCGCATCAATTTTAGGCGCATCAGTAAGGCGAGGGCTGGTTGAAAATGATGGCGAGGCTGATGATCTTGCCGTCGCGGATGCCGAAGTAGCTGGTCATGACCAGTTCGTCAGGCAGGTTGGTTTTGTCATAGGTGCCGTCGTACGCGGCGCGGACGATGATGTCGCCGTAGTGATCGGTGACCTCACGCACATCCATGGTGACGTGGTCGCCGACGAACTCCCTCGCCACGAATCTGCGGATGGCGTCGGTGCCCCGTATCTCGCGGCGGTTGTCGTTCACGTAGGCATCGGGGGCGAAAGTGGCCACGATGCGCTCCGTGTCGAAGGCGTTTACCCCGTCGATGTGCTCGGCCACAACGGCCGGCAGCGTAACGGCTTTGTTGCTTGTCATGTCATACTCCTTTGCTCTTTTAGCTCACAGGACCCGGTTATTGCCGCCATCGATGACGAACTCGGCGCCGGCCCGACCATGCCCGGAAGGATTGCCCGGTCCAGCCGCACGGCTGACAAGAGGTTTCTCCTTCCTGCACCCACGCAGCAAGGATCAAGCCTCTCCCCGCGAGAGAGTCAAGCGCACAGAGCGCCCAGGCCGGGCAATCGTCCTGAACCCCTTCTGTGAGACCGCGCCACGGCGTTATTGTCGGATGCGGGGCGGTCGCGCAGGGAAGCGAGGATGCCAATGAGAGCAGCCATCGTGGCACCCGTCTTGGGAGGCGCCGCGATCGCCGGCA
>Ga0335075_10001781_pt1 | contig 35122 bp, 28 predicted proteins | sample Lox_Sample_24_FD_206723 | JGI IMG/M metagenome (GOLD analysis project Ga0335075, IMG submission 206723) | Soil microbial communities from Loxahatchee National Wildlife Refuge, Florida, United States - Lox_Sample_2.4 | ecosystem: Environmental > Terrestrial > Soil > Wetlands | place: USA...
CGCCGGACCAGCGACCGCTGGCTGTAAAGGGCGGTCCAGACCGGAGGGAGCGCCGAGCGGACCAGCACCTGTCGTTCGCTGCTCCGGCTCGTCAGGAACTTGATGAAGGCAAGCGCGGTGGCGGGATGCTCGGAGTAGGCGCTAATCGCCAGGTTCGCCCCGCCAAGAGTGCTTGACCCAGGTCCGGTTAGGCCGGGGAGCGCGGTGACGCCGAACTTGCCCACCACCTTGTTCCCAGGGGTGCGCTCGCTTGCCTCGCCGTAGACGTACGGCCAGTTGCTAAGGAACAGCAGCTTTCCGGCTTCGAAAGCGTGCCTGGAAGCCTCCTCGTTCCAGTTCAGCGTTGCCTTCGGGATCCAGCCCCGACGAACCCCGGTGACCAGGAACTGCAGCGCGCGCCTGGCTTGCAGCGTGTCCACGGTTGCGGCCGTGCCGCTACGCGACAGCAGCGAGCCGCCGGCTGACTGGACCGCCTCGGCGAAGTTAACAGTGAGGCCCTCATAGGCCTGGAACTGAGAACCGTAGCCTTCTAGCCCGTAACGGGGCGCGATAGTTGCTGCGTCCTTCGCGAGCTGTGCCCAGGTGACCGGGGGCTTCACACCGGCCGCGGCCAGGATGTCCTTGCGGTAGTAGAGCAAGGTGGCGTTGCTGGTAAACGGCACCGCATACAGGTGGCCCTGGTAGGTCGCGGTGGCTACTGCTGGCCGCAGGAAGCTGCTCAGCGGGAATGGCTTCGGGCTGATCGGCGTGATCCAGCCGCTCGAGGCAAACTCAGCGGTCCAGATTACGTCCAGGCTCATGACGTCATAGACAGTGCTGTGCGCCTGCAGATTGGCCACCAGCTGCGCGTACTGGTCATCTGCGTCGTCAGGCAGATAGATCGGAGTGACCTTCTGCGCCCGGTGGCTGGCATTCCAGATGGCAATGAGCGGCCTGAGATAACCCGTATCAACCTGGCCGGTCGCGAAGGTGATCGGCCCGGTAGCGCTGGTGCGGCCGGCTGCGCTGCTCGCCCCCGCTGGCGCCACTGAGCAGCCCGCCGATAGGGCAGCGCAGCCGGCGAGCGCCGCGGCGAGGGCGACCAGTGCCAGGCGCCGCGGGTTCAGCACCGGGGGTGCCGTCCGCCGCACGCCCAGCCTGACCTGACCCACCTGGCTTGCCTTTCCGCAGCGGCCGCAGCCGACCCTGCCGATAGCACCGGCTTGTTACCGCCGGGTTAACTGCGAGCCGACCAGTACCTACGTGTTATATACGTCAGTTAGGTATCGAGTCAATGAACTGGCGAGCCAGGCGGAATGGTCCGATGATGGGCCGCAAGGGGCAGTGCGGACGCCCTCGCCGTATGCGAACATGAAGATCAGCGGCAGGAAGGGGACAGGTTCATGAGAATGCCGCTGCTGGCGTTGCTAGCAAAGGAACCTGCCCACGGCTATGAGCTTAAAAGCCAGCTGGAGCAGGTCTTCGGTGAGGCGTACCCCGCGCCCAACATCGGCCAGATCTACGTCACGCTGCAGCGGCTGGAGCGTGACGGGCTAGTGCGGAGCCAGGATGTTGTGCAGACGACCAGGCCCAACAAGCGTGTCTACGAGCTGACCGACGCTGGCCGCGAGGCCGTCGTCGAGTGGGTAGACAAGACCAGCGAGGGCCCGCGCGTCCGCGATGAGTTCTTCATGAAACTCGCGCTCAGCCAGCTGGCAAGAACCTCTGACCGCCTCGGCCTGATCATCCGGCAGCGCCGCCACTACCTGGCTCAGCTGCGCAGCCTGTCAGAGCTCGCGGCCACGGTCGACCGGCCCGTGCCCCGACTGCTGATCGAGGGTGCCATTCTGCACTTGCAGGCGGATCTTGATTGGCTGCAGCGCTGCCAGGAAGAGCTGCTGTGATCGGCAGTGACGGAACAGTACTGCTGCGCGCCCGCAGCCTGAACAAGATATTCGCCGGAGAAGGCGTAGTGGTGCACGCCGTGCGCGAGGTGGACCTATCCCTGGCCAATGGCGAGTTTGTCGCGGTCACCGGGCCGTCCGGGTCGGGCAAGTCGACACTCTTGCACATGCTCGGCGGGCTAGAGAAGCCGACCAGCGGTGAGATCTGGCTGGAGGGCAAGCGCGTCGACGGCCTGAGCCAGGCTCGCTGGGCCATGCTCCGGCGGCGGCATATCGGCTTTGTGTTCCAGTTCTTCAACCTCGTGTCGAACATGACGGTGGCCGACAACGTAGAGCTGGCCGCACTCATGGGGGGCGCCAGCCGCAAGCAGGCGACCGCCCGCCGCAGGGAACTGCTCGGCGAGCTGGGCCTGGCCGCGAAGGCGGATGCCGCACCGGCCCGGCTGTCTGGCGGAGAGCAGCAACGGGTCGCCCTGGCTCGGGCGATGGCCAACCGGCCCGCCCTGCTGCTGGCTGACGAGCCGACTGGCAACCTGGACAGCGCGGCGACTACTGCCGTGCTGGGGCTGCTCGCCCGTGCGCATGCCGACGGCCAGGGGATCTTGCTAGTTACCCATGATTTGCGAGTGGCCTGCACGGCCGACCGCGTCATCAGCTTGTTTGACGGCATGGTTGTGGACGACGCGCCGATGACGATCCCGCACCGGCCGATGCTCCTGCCGGATGTGCTCAAGCTGCGAGGCTGACGGCATGCGCGCCATGACCCGCTGGATCCGGGCAGACCTGCGCGCAAGCACCGCGCGTGCGCTGGTCATCGCTGGGGTCGTGGCAGCGGTCGTGACCGCGCTGCTACTGTCGGCCGGCCTGCTCCAGGGCGCGACGAACCCATGGCAGGGACTGTTCACTGCAACTAAGGGCGCGCAGATCTGGTTGCACCTCGCGCCCGGCACTAGCGTGCGCGATCTCAAGTCGCAGGTAAGCGGGATCGATGCCGTTGCAGGACCGTATGAGGCCACTGCGGCCACGGTCGTGCAGACCGGAGCGCGGACCAGGGTCGAGTTGCGTGCCACGCCATCGCTGCCGCTCATTGGCAGGCCGCTGCTGATCTCAGGCCGTTGGCTGACGCCCAGTTCACCGGGCGGCGTCGTTCTCGAGGCGACGTTCGCGCAGGCCATCCATGCCGTCGACGGCGACGTGCTGACGCTGGACAACGTCGATGCGTCGCGCCATGTGCGCGTCAGGCTTATCGGCATTGCCGAGACATCGGATCAGGGCTTTTATCCGGACCAGACACCCGGCCTGATCTGGGTGCTGCCAGGCCTGCTCGGACGGATCGAGCCGAACATAGGCCACACCGAGGAGGTCGTCGGGCTGCGGATTGCTGATCCGAACGCCGCCTCGTTCATCGTGCAGCAGGTGGTGACACGGCTGGGGAACAGCACCGTGGGCACGGTCTCGACCTGGCAGCAGGTCGAGGACTCGATGGCACGCCGCGATCCGCTGCTCGGCCTGTTGCTTGCGCTCTTTGGCCTGATGGCACTCGGTGCGGCTGTGCTCGCCATCGTCAACGTGACGGCTGGACGGGTGTTGCTGCAGAGCATCGACCTCGGCATGCTGAAGACGCTCGGCTTCACCCCGCTTCAGGTCCTGGCCATGCTCACGGCGGAACACGCTGTGCTGGCAGGCGCCGGGATTGTTGCGGGCCTCGCGGCCGCCCGGCTGCTCATGCCGGTGCTGCTCGATGGCGTGCCCGGCGTCAGCGCGGCCGCTACCGCACTGCCCAGTGGCTGGGCGTTCCTCATTATCGGCGGCACGTTCGCGGCGGTACTGCTGGCAACGGCCGCCCCCGCGCTGCAAGCGGGCTTGGTCCGGCCGGTCGCCGCTGTTCGCGCAGTCCCGCCGCGCGGTCATCTGTCCAAGCTGGCCAGGACTGCCATGGCGGCTCGGATGCCACCAGCGATGGTCCTTGGCACCAGAGCGGCGTTCGTGCGCAAGCTGTCAGCGGCTCTGATGATCGGCGGACTGGCCATTCCGATTCTCATGATCACAGTCGGCCTCGGCTTCTGGTCGACCGTCGACGATGTCCAGCGAAACCCGGCCGACATCGGACTCGCGGCCAGCGTCACGGTCAGCCCCGGCCCGCTCACCTGGTCCGAGGCGGGCCATCTGATCAAAGCCGATCCGCAGGTGCAGGCCGCCTACAGCTGCGTCCGGGCCGATGCCCTGGCGCTCGGGGATACAACCACGATCACGACCCTCGGCATGGGCACGTCCGCGCAGCCTTACCCGTTCCACGTCGTGCAGGGTCAGCTCTACCGCGCGCCTGAGGAAGCCGTCGCAACCCAGGCGCTGCTTGCTGCGCTGCGGCTCAACGTCGGGCAGTTCGTCCGGATGTGGATCGGCGGCGTGCCGGTCACTTTTCACATCGTCGGGAGGATCATCGACCCGCAGTACGGCGGCGAGGTACTCGCTTACGGGCGCGACACGCTCGCAGATGAGGGCGCTCCCACGCCGATTGGTTTCTACAGCCTGGTGCTCAAGCCGGGTGTCAGCCCGGCTGCGGCGGCTACGCACCTGGTGCGCGTCTCCGGTGGACGGCTCGACGCAGCAGTAGTGTCCGATCCAGCGGACCAACTCGGCATCGTGCACGTTGCGTTGGCATGCCTGATCGGGGTGCTGGCTTTGCTGGGGCTGACCAGCCTGCTCACTGCGTCGCTGCTCAGCCAGCGTGATCACCAGCGCGACTTGAGTGTCCTGCGCGCAATGGGCATGACGCCATTGCAGGTCCGCTTCGCGCTGATGATGCGAACGACGGTCCTCGCGCTGGTCGCTGTCACGGCAGGCGTCGTGGTGGGCCGCCTGGTGAGTACCACCCTGATCAGTGCCGTCTCGAAAGCGTACGGGCTCGGCGCGGGCATCGGCCGGCCACCGGCCGTCGGCGCGCTAGCCGCTGCGGTGGTCCTGGCGATCGGGGCCGCGGCGCTGGCAAGCATGCTGCCGCCGCGGCCCGGCGGACACATGTCGGCGGTGGCCATTCTCGGGCCGGGGCCTTGAGCCCGCCTGAGTGCGGGTATGGGCCGGGTTGGCAGGGGCGGGCAGGGGGGGCCGGGTGGGCAGGGGGGGCCGGGTGGGTTGACAAACAGCCGTTCGGCTAGGCGTTAGCCGGATGACCGATGGACAGGCCGCTGACCGGGTCGAAGAACTGCAGGTTCGACGTGTCGATGGCGAGGTTCGCGACCGCGCCTGGCTTGATCGAGCTGCGCGCCGCGACCCGGGCCGTCCATTGCGTCTTGTTGTCACCCAGCGGGATGGCCTCGTCATCACCGTCGTCCGCGCGCGCCTGCGTAATGCTGGCATGCTGTACAGGCGGCGCATCGATCGTGAAAATGACGTGGATCTCGCTACCGAGCTCCTCGGTGACGCTGGACTGCGCGGTTATCCGCGGCCAGCCCGCATCGGCCAGCGCCGCGTCCTCGAAGTCGGACGGGCGCACGCCGAGTATGACGTCTCTGCCGAAATAGGCATCCAGGCCCGGGCGGGAGGCTAGTAGCTGGTCGGCTACGGCAAGCTTGTGTCCGGCGAACGTCACGGCGATGCCGCCGTCGCGAACCAGTTGCGCCTCGACGAAGTTCATGGCGGGCGAGCCGATGAAGCCGGCCACGAAGAGGTTGACCGGCGAGTTGTAGAGCGACTGGGGCGTGTCAACCTGCTGCAGCTTGCCGTCCCGCAGCACACAGACTCGCTGGCCGAGCGTCATCGCCTCGACCTGGTCATGGGTCACGTAGACGGTGGTGACTCCGAGACGGTCATGCAGTTGCGACAGCGATGCCCGCATCGAGACCCGCAGCTTGGCGTCCAGGTTGGACAGCGGCTCGTCCATCAGGAACGCCTGCGGCTCACGGACGATTGCCCGGCCCATGGCGACCCGCTGACGCTGGCCGCCAGACAACGCGGCCGGCTTGCGCTTGAGGTAGTCCTCCAAGCCGAGCATCTTGGCAACCTCGCCAACCCGCCGCCTGATGTCGTCCTTGGGCGTCTTGCGCTGCTGGAGGCCGAAGGCGAGGTTCTGCTCCACCGTCATGTGCGGGTAGAGCGCATAGTTCTGGAACACCATCGCGATATCGCGGTCCTTTGGCGGCAGGTCGTTGACGACCCGGTTGCCGATGCTGATCGTGCCGGCGGTGATGTCCTCAAGGCCAGCGATCGACCGCAGCGCCGTGGACTTCCCGCACCCGGAGGGTCCGACCAGGACCATGAACTCGCCGTCGGCGATGTCCAGGGTCAGCCCGTCGACACCCTTGACGCCGCCTGGGTAGACCTTGTCGACCTGATCCAGCACGATCTGCGCCATGAAGACCTCATTCGCGTCGCTAGCGCGCCCTGATGGGCCGCCCCTGCGCCGGAGCGTACCCTCGCGCAGGTCCCGGAGCGATAGATCGGAAAGGCATGTTACGGGAGCGTAAAGCCCGTTATCGTTCCGTTACAGACCAACGTGGCCCGAGCTGGCGGACCGGCACGTTACGGTTGCCGGGTGGAGGAGATCAACGCGACGATTATTTCGCTGCTGGCAAGCGACGGCCGGATGAGCTTCACTGAGCTGGCCCGCCGCACCGGATTGTCAGTTTCGGCTGCCCAGCAGCGGGTCCGGCGGCTTGAGGAACGGGGTGTCATCAGGGGATACAGCGCAGTCATCAGCGCCGAGGAGATCGGGCTGCCGCTGACGGCGTTTGTGTCGATCAAGGCCTTCGATCCCGCGGCGCCCGACGACGCGCCTGAGCGCCTCGCGCATCTCACCGCCATCGAGGCGTGCCACAGCGTTGCGGGCGACGCTAGCTACATACTCAAGGTCCGGGTCGCATCGCCGCGTGACCTCGAGGATCTCCTGCAGGAAATCCGAGCCGCCGCGAACGTGTCTACACACACCACGATCGTCCTGAGCACCCCGTTCGAGAACCGGCCTCCCGTGCTTAGCCAGCACAGCGTTTAGCCAGCACAGCGTCTAGCCTGCACAGTATCGAGCGCAGCGCAGCTTGACTGGCGCTACGGGGCGACCGGAAACAAGCGCAGCCGCTGAGCGCAGCACACCTCGACGCCGATCGGAACGATGGCGGCCGTGCCTTGATGCTCGGTGGCTGCGGTGGCCAGCTCGTCGGTCATGGCTGCGACGATCGTGGCGCCGTGCAACAGTGCGTGATCGATGAAGGTGCTGTAGCACCGGCCGTCGCCAGCTGGCGGCGCCGCCAGGACGACGTCCTGCTCGCTCACGTCGGCTGTTGCGTTCAGCGCGGTTAGCTCTGCGTCTATGTCGACGTGGGTCAGCCCGGCCGGACGCAGGCCGCCGTCGGCCCGCCGGACGTAGGGCAGCAGCGCGATGTCATGTGGCCGGGCCGGTGAGGGGTCAAGCGAGCCCATGCCGAGCAGCGAGCTGAACGGAGTTGCAGCTGGCGCTTCGCCGAAGGAGATCACCTGACGAACCCACGACCGGTCGGCGGCAGCGAGGCCAGCGGTCGCCAGCGGCTGCGCCGTGAGCAGCATCCGTGCACCGCAGTCCGCGAGCTGCCCGGCAGTCTCCTCGATCGACAGCTCGGCACTGACCGGGCACGGGATACCGCCCGCTGCGCTGATCGCGTGGCAGGCGAGTATGTAGGCCGCGGCATCCGGTACGTAGACGCCGACCACGTCCCGCGGCCGCAGCCCGCGCCAGGCAAGGCCCGCGGCGGCGCGGCGGATCGTGCTGGCGAGGTCGGCGAACGAGTACGGTTCCCCGGCGTTCCTGGTGAGCAGGGCAGGCCTGTTCCCGTATTCGGCCGCCGTCTGGACAAGGCGCTGCGTCACCGTCATCTGACCGGTTCGGCTAGAGCTGCCCACGTGACCGCGTCCTCCCTGCTGCCAGTCGGCTGACCCCCCGCCAGTCATAAACGGTATGTAGCCGCGCCCAGCGTGCGCATCGTCAGGAATGTGTAGCCAGTTATGTATTCGGTCGGAACGGCGTATCAGGCACGGGCGCGCAGTGGCGCACCGCCTGGCACCGCTGGGCGCAGGCCACCGGAGGGACGGTCATCCCCCTCCGATGACCGTCCGCCCGGTGACCCAGGATCCCGGTCATAACGTTAGGTACACCGCGACCGTCGCACATCGGCTGAATTGCCCATTCCTGTATGCAGGTCGCGTTGGCTAACTGTGTACACGGTCCGCTAGCTAGCCATCACCGCCGCCTCGGGCAGCTGGGGACTGCTATGCAGGCAGACTGCCTGCATAGGGCGCCGGTTGGGGGGTAACGGCCGGGACCGGTTAACTAGTGCCGCGGGCCGGCGACGGGGCCGCCGCCGGCCGCGCTCTGCCGGACGGTCCAGGCTGCGACCTGCGCGCGGGAGTTGACTCCGAGCTTGCCCAGAATGTTGGCCACGTGCCGCGCAACCGTTGCCGGGCTGATGACGAGTTCCTCGGCGATGGCGCGGTTGGACAGCCCGCGCGCGATCAGCTTCGCGATCTCGAGTTCCCTGGGGGTCAGCACGGACGCCGCGATGAGCGTACCCGGGCCGCCCGCGCCCGCGTTGCCCTGGCCGTCGGCGCGCTGACGGGCCCCGTGCTGACCGGTACCGTGCTGACCGGTACCGTGCTGGCTCCCGATTGGCCCCGTCCCGGCGGCGCCAGCGGGCTGGCCTGCCGATGCCGGACGGGCGTTCCGGGCGAAGCTGAGCGCATACCTGACAGCCTCGTGCATGCTCAGCCTCCTGCCGTCGGCGACGAGGCTCTCCGTCGCGTCCTGCCCGAGCCGCTGATGCGCAGCGTCGATCAGCTGTTCGAGCCGGGCCTGGGCCGCAGCTGAGCGGACCGGCCCGACACCCTCCCGGAGCACCGTCGAGGCACCTTCAAGCCGGACGGCAACCGTATCCGCACCCTGGGCGACTGCCAGCACCGCGAACGCCTCGAGCCCGCGGGCAACGGCCAGACGCTGGCCGGTGGCCATGCTCAGCTCAAGGCTCTCCGCCAGGCTCGCGGTGGCGGCATGCACCTCTCCGCTCGCCAGCGATACCCAGCCGATGCCGGCCAGGCAGCGGGCGATCTCGGTCCGGGCGCCGAGCTGGCGGAAGAACTCGAGCGCAGAGCGGAAATGGTCAAGCGCGGCGGCGTTGTCGTTCCTGGCCCGCTCCAGGGTGCCCAGGCCGTACAGCGCGTGGGCCACGCCCCATCCGTTGTTGCCGGTAAGCCGCTCAAGCGCGGCCTCGAAGGACTGCTGCGCGTCCGCAAGCTGCCCACGGCGGGCCAGGATGGCCGCCCGCGCGGACAGCGCCAGGCCCTCTTCCCACTCGTCGGCGTACTGCTGCGCAGCCGCCACAGCCGCATCCGCCTGCGCCAGCGACCGCTCGGCCTGACCAGCGCGCAGGCTAATCAGGGCCAGAATACGCAGGGCGCCGGCCGGGCAGACAGCCGCGCAAACGCTGCCCATTGCCAGCGCGGAAGCTGCGCGCTGGGCCGCCAGGGAGTAGTTCTCATGCTCGAAGGCAAGCTCGGCGTCGAGCATAAGGGCACGAGCACGGACCGTGGCCGGTACCCAGGCGTCGAGGTCGAGGAACCTGCCGAACCAAGTCAGACCCTCAGCGACGTCGCCATATACGACCCAGGCGGGTCGCAGCGTTGCGCACAGCCGCAGCCCGATCTCAGCGTCCGCGCTCTCCAGGCAATAGCTCAGGGCAGCACGCAGATTCGCCTGCTCAGCCGCGACCCGGTGGTAGGCCTGTACCTGTTCCGGCCAGGGGAGCACATCGCGGACAAAGGCCTGACCGGTCACGTGCTCGACCAGGCGCAACAGGTAGTCGCGGTGGCGCCGGCGGAGATCTTCCTCCTCGCCCGAACCCGCCAGCCGGACGGACGCGTACTCCCTGATCGTGTCGAGCAGCCGGTACCGGGCATCGCCAGAGATCTCGTCCTCAAGTGCCACCAGCGACTTGTCGATGAGCGCAGCCAGCAATTCGAGGACGCGCTCGATGCCTATCTGCCCGTCGGTGCACACCTGCTCGGCCATCTCCAGGCTCCAGCCGGCGAACACCGCGAGCCGTCGGAGCAGGACCTGTTCGTCTGCCGTCAGCAGCTCGAAGCTCCAGTCGACCGCAGCCTGCAGGGTCTGCTGCCGGGCCGGGGCGGTGCGGTCGCCGGAGGCCAGCAACCGGAACCTGTCATCGATCCGGGCCGCAATCTGGTCCACCGACAGGGCTCTGATCCGCGCAGCTGCCAGCTCGATCGCCAGCGGCACCCCGTCCAGCGTCCGGCAGAGCTGTACCACCTGGGAGCAGTTCTCCCTGGTCAGCGCGAACCCTGGCCGCACGGCCGCAGCCCGGTCGACGAACAGCCGGACGGCTTCGTGCTCGGCAATGGCGTCAAGCGCGCTGTCGTCGCCCAGCGCGGTGTTGCCCTCCAGCGGGGTGTTGCCCGTCAGCAGCGTGTCGTCTGCCAGCCGTGTGTTGTCCGGCAGCGCGCCGCCGGTGAACTCGGCTGCGGTCGGCAACGACAGCGGCGGCACTCGCCACACTGTCTCGCCCCGCACGCGCAGCGGCTCACGGCTGGTGGCCAGCAGCCGCAGCTGCGGGCAACCGGCGATCAGGTCGCGCACCAGATCGGCGACTCTGTCCACGACATGCTCGCAGGTGTCCAGGATGAGGAGTATCTGACGGCCCCTGAGCGCGTCGACGAGCGTGGCAGCGGTTGGCCGGTCGGCCTCTTCGGCGACGCCGAGGACGATCGCCACCTGGCGGGCAGCCAGCAATGGGTCCGTGGTGTCAGCCAGCTCCACCAGCCACACGCCGTCGGCGAACTCGTCAGCCAGCTGCCATCCGAGCCTGGTGGCCAGTCTGGTCTTCCCGATACCTCCCGGCCCGCACAAGGTCAGCGCACGCACGGTACTGAGCAGCAGCCGCAGGTCGCCAAGATCACGCTCACGCCCGACGAAGCTGTTCGGCTCCGCAGGGAGATTGCCAAGGCGCGGTACTGTTTCTGCCGTCATTGTCACTTCGGTAGGTCTTCGGGTGATCAGGTCTAGTCCTCTAGTGTGCCTAGGCGCAACCTGTGTACCCAAAACTTGAAGTTACTAGCTGGTGTTACCCTGCGGTCACTTCAGCGGGCTCCGTATAGACAACCCGGCCGAAGTACATCAGCTTGACGACCGCCCACCACTGTTCGCCTGGCCGGGCGGTGGCTGGCATGGCGACTGTGAATCGCAGCGTGTCCGCCTGCCCGGCGGCGATGGCGAAGCCCTTGGTCCACGGTCCTGTCTGCCGCCAGCTGCCAAACGGCGACAGCAGCTGCGCCTCGCCATGGATCGCTGAGTCGGCCCGGTTGCGGATGACAATGTCGATGCTGCCGGACCCGCCGGCCCGCACCGTTAGCGACGGGCTGACCAGGCTGACGTCGACCTCACCATCCTGCGCGGTCCGCGCAGCCCGCTGCATGGCCTCGGCCTCCGGCCCCGGCAGGTCCGGCCCCGGCACCGGCGGTTGCCCGATGGCCAGCATGGCGCTGTCCTCGATGACCTGCCCGGCCGCGTCCTCGATCTGTGCGAGCACGAAGCGCCGCCCGGCCGGTGTGCCTGACCGGGCGGCGACGCTGACCTCCCAGTCCTGATGCCCGAGCGGCCCGAGGTCGTAGCTGAACGGACCCGCTGGCGCCAAGAGGATGCCATCGGGCGCCGTCAGCCGGATCAGGCCGCTCGCTGGCGCCGGGCCGCAGGCCACGGTGAGGCGCAGCAGGCCCGGCCCTTCGTCGAGGGCCACCGTGGCGGGCGACAGATGGACCGCGACCGGCATGTTTCCAGCCGGCGCGGGTCCCTTGCCATGCAGCCAGTAGCGGGCAAACACCGGCTGGGCCGGCTCGGGGACAGCGGCCACAGTGCCGGTCGCCGTGCCGGACGGATGGCCTGACGAAAGCGGTAGGCCAGCCCGATCCGGGTGAACAACGAGCGTCGTCAGCCCGGCCGGCGGTACCACGACGCGGACCTGGCCGCTGACCACGGGCACAGGCTCGGTCGGGCCGTCCTCGCACAGGCTCGTCACGCTCGCCGTTGCCAGGCCGTGGAACAGCCCGACCTGCGCTACCGCCGGGCCGTTCCCGCCGATGTCGCGCAGCCGCATCGTGATGCCGTCGGCGAGATCGGGCTGCCCGGCCGGCGCTAGCGGGTTGCCATGCGGCTTGAGCGCCGACAGGAGGGCAGTAGGCGGCTCGACCGACACCAGCCGCGTGCTCACAGGCAGCGGGCCCGTGTGCAGATCCGTCGTGACCGCGAGCAGGTCGTGGTTGTAATCCTGGCCCGCCGCTGGGAACCCTGCAGTCCGCCAGTTCCCCGTTCCCGTGGTCAGCGCGTACTCGAACGTGTGGCTCCAGTGCTGCCAGGCAAAGCTGGTGCCATCGGGCGTCGTCCGCTTCTTGCCGTCGATCCAGACGCCGCAGGGCCAGGTGCTGCAGGCGCGCATCAGCGCCATGGTGAGCCGTCCGTCCGGAGTCACCAGTCCGCTCGGCGTGCCGCGGTTCAGCAGCGCGATGCTGTAGCCGGCAAGTGCTGTGGCTGGACCGCCTGCGGCATTGGCCGGGATCTGCTCGGGCCCCGTCTCCGCCCCGGCCGGCACCTCGATCACGCCGTCGGCCAGGTCGGCGGTCAGGCGGGCGATCTCGGCGGCCATGTCGGCGGCGGCGATGATCAGCACCGGCAGGTCGCGCGGCTGGCGCAGGTCCGTGCCTGGAGCGAAAGCGTCCGCCCGGCTGCGGTTGGCAGGCAGCCAGAGCCGCGCGGCGTCGTCGGCGGCAAGCTGCGCGGTCAGCGCAGAGATAGCCCCCGGCCCCGCGGCGTCAAGTACTTCGGCCGTCAGGCTGTTGTCCTGCGGGCCGCCGAGGCAGATGCGGAAGTCGGGCAGGTTCGAGTCAAGCTCCTGATAGCCGTAACGGGGGGCGCCGGGCAGTGAGCAGGTTGCCGTGACTCCGCGGGCGGCCAGCCCGGCCAGCAGGTCGCGGACAGGGCCGCGCAAGGCTGGCGGAGCCACGACTTCCGCCACGCCGATCGCCTGCAGCTGCCGCGAGCCGCCGGCGGCGGTGCACGCGACGGCGGCCGTCGAGCCGACTGCGAGCCATTCGCTGGCCGGGCTGTCCAGGGTGAACGGATGCTCGGCCACGTCGGTGTCCGCTGGGCCCGGCGGCCTGCCGATCACCGCGACCGCGGTCTGGTACACCGGCAGCCCGCCCGGCACGTCGACCGGGAATGCCACCCGCAGCAGGCGGTCCTGCCCGATCGAGCCATCCACATGGGTCAGGAACTCGATCCGGTCGGCGCCATCCCAGAGCAGCGTCTCCTGAGTGATATGCAGTCCGCCCAGCTCGAGTTCGGCCACCAGCCTGCTGCCGACCGCGCAGCGCTCGGCGCGGACGGTCGCTGGCCGGGCCGCGCTTCCGGTGCCGGGCCCAGCCGGGCAGAGCAGCCAGGGGCCCTCCGCCCAGCGCGGATGCTTCGGATGCTCAGGCTGGAGCAGTAGCTCGTTGCCCCGCCCGCCAGCTTGAAGCAGCTCGGTCTGCGAGCGCTTGTCCACGATGCGCGATAGCGTCCCGCCGCGGCGCGGATCGGCCTCGATCAGGAAAACCTCATTCTCGAGTCGGAACGCCGCGCCTGGGTCTTGCGGCCGCCAGCTGGCCTCGGCAGCCCCGGCTTCCGATGGCCGGACTACGAAGCTGCGGAGCCCGACTCCGGGCACATCTGCGCGGAACTTGATGCGCACCGACCGAAGCGCGCCGTCCGCAGTCCGGGTGATGCCTTCGGCCAGGAACGGCACCGGGGTGCCGGCGTCGTCCAGCAGCCTCAGCCATCCTGGCCAGTCGGCTGGCAGTTCGAGGTCGACGCTTGCCATCGCGGCTCGGTCCAGCGAGAGGGAGTTGACCAGCACAATCGCCAGCGCTGGCCCGGCGGCAGCGGTCAGGCTCGCGGTATCGGCGAGGTGGGCGAGATGCGACATGGCGGCCGTGCGTGCGTCGTTCCCTCGTTCCCATGCTTCTCGCCAGCCGCCCAGCAAATCCAGATAGACCTGATCGCCCTCGCTGCCCGTGATGGCGTCATGATGGGCACCGAACACCAGCAGCCGCCAGGCCTTATCCAGGCTGGCAACGGGGTAGTCCGCACCGGCCAGCCAGGCGAGGGTAGCCAGCCGCTCGCCATCGAGGACGGCGGTCTCGGCTGCTCGCTGCGCCTGCTTCGTGTCGATGTAAGTGACGTCCTTGCCGGTGTAGACCGGGTTCATGTCCCTGGTCTGCGGAGTGATCCAGATGTCGCGCTCGGCGGCCTCGGCGCGCACGGCCGCGAAGAACTCGCGCGGCACGGCGGTGACGAACCGCGGCCAGATGTACTTAGAGTTCCAGTCGCGGTGCACGGCGGTGGCCCAGCGGGCCGGTATGACGTGGTCGGCCCCGACTGGGAGCAGCACGTTGCGGGTCGCCGCGACCGGCGCGAGTGAGCGGAACTGCTGGTAGGCGGCCGCCTCGGCGGCAGGCAGTGTCTTGGCCTGGTGCAGCGCCCAGCCGGCCCCGTAGTGATTGGCCATGTAGCTGGTCAGCAGGCCGGTTCCGTCGGGGGAGAGCCACTCGAACTCGGATGCGAACTGCATCATCGAGTTGTCGGCCGGGCCCCACTGATGGAACGGGCCGCGGGCCCAGGATGAGCTGGTGAGCCCGGCCGCGGCCATGATGCCGGGGTAGCCGGGGTCGAATCCGAACGCGTCGAGCATCCAGGACGTGCGCGGATCACCGTGGAGCACGCCACGCTGGTAGGCGAGACCGTAGACGGCATTGCGGATGGTCGACTCGGCGCAGGTCAGGTTCGTGTTCGGCTCGTTGTAGCTGCCACCGACGAGCTCGATCCGGCCGGTGGCGATGAAGTCGAGCAGGTCGGCGCGGTCCTCCGGGTGAGCGTCGAAATGCGGCTTAAGGTAGTCGAGCTCGGCCAGCACGAACTTGTAATCCGGGTCGCGGCGGGCCGCATCCAGGTGCAGCCGGACCAGCTCGAAGGCGTTCCGCACGTCGGGCATCTCGCCGTGCTGATCCGGGAGCGTCAGCCGTGACTCGGTGAACTGGCCCTGGGTGCTCCACCACACCGGGTCGTAGTGGAAGTGGCTGACCATCCACATGACCCAGCCTGACTCGGCGAGTGTGATGACCGCGGGCAGCTCTGCCGCGGCGGACGTGCCTGTCACGCGCACCAGCACCTGCCTGGAGGATCCCGGCTGCGCCGGTGCCGCGATCGCGACACCGACCTCGGCCGTCACTTCTGCGCCGAGCCCAAGGCCAGTGACGGGCTCGGGCTCCGGCGTGCTGACGGCTGGCCCATCGACCGACACCAGCACGGTGTCTTGCTCGCGGATCGCGCCCGGCCCGTCGTTGACCAGCCGCACTCTGATGACCTGCAGCGGCCGCAGGGTGCTGCCGCGGAACAGGTCAGTGGATTCGATACCGCTGATCCGCATGTGCCCATGCTCGCACGCGGAGCGGTCAGCCTGCTGATGAGCGGCTGGCTGCCAGCGCGGCGAGCGCGGCCCCGCTCAGCCGGTGGACCGTCCACTCGTCCATCCGGATCGCGCCGAGCTTGCCGTAGAAGCCGCGGGCGGGCGCATTCCAGTCCAGCACCCACCACTCGAGCCGGGCATAGCCACGCTCGACGCACAGCGCGGCCAGCTCCGCGAGCAGTTGCCGGCCGTAGCCGGTTCCGCGCAGGTCCGGCCGGACGTAGAGGTCCTCAAGATAGATGCCGTGCCTGCCGGTCCAGGTCGAGTAGTTGAGGAACCACAGTGCGAACCCGGCGACCTCGTCCTCGTGCTCGGCTACGTGCGCGAAGACGGCGGGGTCGGGACCGAACAGCGCGGAGTGCAGATCCGCCTCCGTAGCGGTGACCTCCGCCAGCGAGCGCTCGTACTCAGCCAGGTCGCGGATGAGGTGGTAGATCGCCGGCACGTCGTCCGGGCGAGCCGGCCTGATCATGCTGCCGGGTCAGCGGCGGCGAACCGGTACCTGAGGCGGTAGCGGTCGGCAGAGATAACGATGTCCGCCGTCTCGACCGGCCGATTCGCGGCGAAGTGCGTGCGCTCAATGACTACGACGGTAGACGGGACCGGCAGGGCCAGCGCGGCGGCCTCGGCTAGCAGGCAGGTGCGCACCGATAGTTCCTCCAGTACCTGGTCTACCTCGATCCCGATGACCCGCATCCGCTCGATCACGCCACGGCCGGCGTACCGGCCCTGCTCGGGCAGGGCGACCGCCGTTCCCTCGGTCAGTCCGGCCGGCTCGTAGCTAGTGGCCAGTTGCACTGGGCGGCCGTCGGCAGTCATCAGATACCGGGTGGCGGTCACTAACTCCGCGGGCGCGACAGTGCCGAGCCGCCGGGCGACGCTGGCGGGCGGCGCGATGTGCTCGGTGCGATGCTCCCAGCCAACATACGCCGGTGCCGTGCGGTCGGCGATCGGCGCGCCTGCCTCGGGGCTGCCGGACTCGTCGATGCCGAACGGCGAGCCGGGGAAGCGCAGCCGGTCATGTTCCAGGTACCTCGCGGCGGGGAGCTTACGGACGTAGGAGCCAGACCCTGCCCTCGCCTCGATCAGGCCCTCAGTCGCGAGGACCTGCAGGGCGTGTTTGGCGGCAGTTTCGCCGACGCCGTACCGGGCGATGATGGCGTTTCGTGAGGGCACCCTGGCTCCCGGCTCTAGGACTCCCTCGCGGATGCGCATCCGCAGATCCTCGAGCACCCTCAGGTAGACCGGGTCAGTTGACCTGCGCATTGGCCGCTGCTTTCTGATCACGCTTTCCGGCAGCAGACCTGCCGAGCCTTTCCGCCATTATGGTCATCGGCTGCGGGGTAACGACGTTATCCCGTTTGCCGCCACCTCTTCCCCTCGGCGGCGCCGGGCCGCACAATAGCCCGCAACGCCGCAATCACAGCGGCCGATGTGAGGGGTCGCAGATGGCTGAATCGGCGTCGGTGCCTTTTACCGAGACCAAGGCGCCTGAGGCGCCGGAGCGCTTGCATCGCGGGGCCCTCAGCCTTGTCGACATCGCCGCCTCGACGATGGCGAACATTGGTCCGGCATACAGCTTCTTCTTCGGGTTCGGGCTGCTCGTCATCACTGCGGGCATCGCGGCGCCGCTCACGATCATCGCTGCCGGGATCGCGGTGGCTTTGCTCGGCAACACCCTCGCGCAGTTCTCCCGCGCACACCCGTCGACCGGCGGGTTCATCACTTTCGTCGGCAAGACGTTTGGCGGCACGTCGGCGGTGACCACCGCGCTGCTCTGCGGGGCGGGCTACATCATCGCGATCTCGTCGGTGCTCGCGGTGTCCGGCTGGTTTCTTGAGTTCACGCTGAACTACTACTTCGGCTGGAACGTGCCGTGGGTCATCTGGTCGGTGCTGCTGACCGGAGGCGCGGTGCTGATGATGCTGCGGGGTGTCGGCGTGTCCACCAAGCTCGCCGGATTCTTCTTCGGCTTCGAAATGCTGATGCTCGTCGTGGTCTCGATCGTGTCACTGATCAAGAATGGCGGCCACCTGACCGGGGCGGCGTTCGACCCGCACCACATCACCAATGGATTCAGCGGCCTGGCCGCCGGGTTCCCGCTTGCGGTGTACCTGTTCATCGGCTGGGAGAACTCCGCCGCGCTGGCCGAGGAGACCGGCAACCCGCGGCGCAACGTACCCCGCGCGGTGTTCCTGTCGATCGCGCTGATGCTGGTCGGATACGTCCTGTTCGCCTACGCCACGGTGTCCGGCTTCCACGACAACGGCACCAAACTCGCCGCGGCGCCTATCCCGTTCATCACCGTCGCGCACTCGTCGCTGGCGGCGCTGGCCGTGTTCGCCTACGTCGCAGGTCTCACCTCGACCCTCGGCGTGCTGATCGCCGCGGTGAACTCGCAGGCCCGGCTGATCTTCAATGCGGGCCGGGAGGGCTTGCTGCCCCGCATCATCGGCCGGGTCTCGCCGGGCCGGCAGGTGCCGCGCAATGCGATCTTCACGTTCGTCGGCATCGCCTCGGTGATTATCCTGGCCTGGGCGCTGGGCCACCTGATCGGCGGGAACAGCGGCAGCATGAACGGCCTGACGTTCTTCGATGAGTCGGGCACGATGGGCACGCTCCTCGTCCTGGTTGTGTACTTCCTGTCCAACCTGGCGCTGCCGTTCTACTACCGCAGGTACCGGCCGACCGAGTTCAACGTGGTTAAGCACCTGATCCTGCCGGTGCTCGGCATGATCGCGATCGCCATCCCGGTCTATTACCTGTGCAAGCCGCCACAGCCAGCCCCCTACGACTGGTTCCCGTATGCGGGCGCCGGCGTGATCGTGGTGTCGGTGCTGTATGCCTTCGTGCTGACCCGGCGGGATCCTGGCATTGGCGACCGGGTTGGCTCCATCGTCGCCGACGAGTAGGCGCGGGCTTTAGTCGCTGCCTTCCTCAAGCAGGAGGTGATAGCCGTTCGGCGTCCGGGCGTGCAGGACGCGGTATTGCCAGTCCGGGCTCGGCGCCATGAGTTCCTCGCGGTAGCGGACGCCAGCCTCGGTCAGGCGCTTCTTCGCTAGCTCTAGGTCGCTCACGCCGAATTGCCAGGTCAGCACCCTGTCGGGTCCGGCGGGCGAGAAGTCCTGCCGCCACTCGATGCCGAATTCGACCTTGCCGTGGCCGAGCGCCAGGAAGTAGGGATACTCCGGGCCCTCGTAGGTGACGTGGAATCCGAGGCTGACGTAGAAGTCACGCTCGGCTTGCAGATCACCGACGAACAAGATCGGAATGATCCGGCTGAACAATGGCGCCATAGCGGGAAATCGTAGCGACACAGGGCAGCCAGGGTGACACTCTGCGGTCAGCTTCCCGCATTTGCGACACGTTGGTTGCTGACCCGTAGCCCAGCGTGGTCGGCCGCCCAGGCAAAGCCGGCACGTTGAAACGGCCAGTAGTGGGTAGATTACACTTGGTAGTCGAGCATGGTGGCTGCGTCAGCCTACGCCCGTGCCGCAGCGGCCTATGCCCGCACCGGTGGTAGCGACTTCGGGGGGAGATCTCACCATGACGACGCAGGCCGAAGATCTGCTTGGCGTCCGAGTAACTGGCGCCGACGGCAAGGTAGTAGGCACCATCGAGCAAGTATTCAGGGATGACGTGGACGGGACGCCCGCGTGGGCCCGCGTCCGCTCGGGCAAGATCGGCCGCTTCGTCCCGTTGGGCAGCTGCCAGGTCACTGCGGAAGGCGTCAGTGTCCCGTTCGACGCCCAGAAGATCATGGGTGGCCCGAACATCGATGCCGGGCAGCACATGTCCGCCGCGCAGGCAGAGGAACTCACCCGTTACTACGGCCTGACGATCCCCACCCAGCAGCCCCGAGGCGAGTCTGGAGAGACGAGCCAGCTGGCCCCCGATGAGATGACCCAGGCCAAGGTGGCGGCCAAGGGTCCGATGGCTGAGGGAGACTGGCTCATCCGCCAGGAGGAGCGCTTGCAGGTCGGCGTCGAGCAGCTCGAGACCGGTCGCGTCCGCCTGCACAAGTACGTGGACGTTGAGAACATCGAGCAGCCAGTGCACCTTTTCCACGAGGAATACGAGATCGAGCGTGTCCCGCTCAGCCCCGAGGACCAGAACCGGATCAGCTCCGATCTGGCCGAAGGCGAGCTGGAACTCGTCCTGCACGAAGAGCGGCCCGTGCTACGCAAGGAGAGAGTGGCCGTCGAGCGGATACGCCTTCGCCCACGGCGCGTGGAAGAGGACACGACGATCCGGGATCAGGTCCGCCGCGAGCGCATCGAGATCGAGCCGGATCAGGCATTCAACGCCGGCCGCGATCAGTTTGGCAGTGGGCGCTAGCGCCGCTGACGACAATCAGAAGGCCTCCGGCTTTGCCGGAGGCCTTCGTAACGTCGCGCGTTTCCTCTGGCGTCATGGGCGCTTCAGGAACCTGAAATAGAACGCCCCGAATACCAAGACGACTCCGACGTTCGCGATCAGCCGCGGCCAGAAGTGATTCCTGAAGAACAGGATGTCCACGCCGACCACGACGACGAGCAGCGCGACCACGTAAAGCACGAGGGCTGCTTGTCTTCCCATCGGTTCGTTGTACTATGTCCGGCCGAGTGGAGCAAGAGCGGCGCTGGTTACAGTTTCAGGGGATCCACGCCGAGCGGTCGTGAGCGAAATAGACGACTCTCGGGTCGAGCCTGGCGAGCGTGTCCATCCAGGTAGGTATCTGCGGCAGCGGCTGGCTGTGGGCATCCCGATGGGCTTTCCAGGCAAGCTGGTCCGAGGCGTACTGGGTAGCCGTGTCGTGGCTCTGCCCTGCGACGATGACAGCCCCGTCGGGCTGGCGGATCACCAGCGACTGGTGTCCGGCGGTGTGGCCTGGCGTAGGCACGAGAAAGACCCCCGCCAGCACTTCCGCCTCGCCTTCCAGCTGCTGGAAGTTATTGCCGTCAACAAGCTCGGGGAGGGTGTAGCCAGCCGCGTGGCGGGCCTGATCGAGCTCCGTTGCCTGCACAAAGATCGGTATCCGGCCTAGTCCCTGGTTTCCGCCGCAGTGGTCGAAGTGCAGGTGGCAGTTGGCAGCCAGCGCGATATCGGCGGTCTTCGTACCGACGGTGGCCAGCGCTTCGTCTAGCCCGGTTCGCCGCGGCCGGTAGCGGGCGTCCACCTCGGGATCCGAACCCATGCCCGTGTCGAACAAGAGCAGGCCGTCGGGATGCTCGACGACATAGCCGAGGCACGGCTCCACCCGGAGCCTGCCCGCCTCTGTTTCCTCCGGTGGTCGCACGAAGTACCCGAAGTCAACGCGGCGCACGGCTGAGTTAGTCACCACTGTCAGGCGCCAACGGTCAGCCGGACCATCGCTGTGTCACCGAGTTCCAGCCCCTCGGCATTCCGCACCGACGCCTTGACCGGCACGATGTATTGCCCGTCTTTCGGGAACAACGACGTTCTCCACTCAGTCGCTCCGATCTGGGCTGCGACCGGAATCATGCCCCAGCCGTAGGTGACGAGGGCGGAAGCGGCTTCCAGCGCGCCGCATTCCTCGTCAGGAACGGTGATGAAATGATGCGGCGCCGGGCCTCGCCAGAACCAGATCTCGCCGCTGAACTCCAGCGTCATCGGTGCGCAGCTCTCAGTTCTTACGGGCCAGCGTGAGGCCGTCACCGATCGGCAACAGCACGAGAACCACGCGGGTGTCGGCTGCCGCATGATCGTTGAAGTCCCGGATGCCCTGCACGCTGGCGCTCCTCTCGGCCGGATCGATGACCCGGCCGTGCGACAGCGTGTTGTCGACCAGGATCACGCCGCCGGGCCGAATTCGGGGAACGACCTCGTCCCAGTAGCTCACGTAGCCGGTCTTGTCGGCGTCGATGAAGGCGATGTCAAATGCCTCGGTTGCTGGCAGTGCGCGCAGCGTCTCCAGTGCCGGGCGCAGCTGCAGGTCAATCCGGTTCGCGACGTCCGCGAGCTGCCAGTACTTGCGGGCGAGTGATGTCCACTCCGCGCTGACGTCGCAGCACGTGAGCATTCCTTCCGCAGCCAGGCCGCGGGCCAGGCAGATGGAGGAGTACCCGGTGAACGTGCCGATCTCCAAGCCGCGGGCGGCGCCGATGAGCTGAGCCAGCAGCGTCATGAAGGTGCCCTGCTCGGGCCCGATCTGCATACCGGCCGCGTCCGGGAATGCGGCGGCAGTTTCCGCTGCGAGCTGGTCAAGAACGGCATCGCGCGGCGCGCTGTGAGCGGTGAGGTAGTCGTAGAGCTCCGGGGTGATCGGCATGCTGCGAAGGGTCATAGCCCGGATGCTAGCCCGAGCAACTTGCAGGGGTCCGGGCGGTGCGGCGCCTCAGGGGCGCACGGGGGCGTGACGGGCCCGGCGGGCAGTACCCTCTATGCATGCTCCAGAACGCCAGAGGCCACCTGCTGAGCTTCATTCCCAGCCCGTCAGTTAACGGGTTTCACATAGGGCCGCTGTTCATCCATGTCTACGGCCTGATGTATGTGATCGGCATCACGCTGGCGATCATCATTACCCGCCGTCGCTGGCGCGCCATGGGCGGCAACCCCGACCTTGTCGGCGACGTGGCCATCTGGGCGGTGCCGGCCGGGATCATCGGCGGCCGGATCTACTTCGACATCACGACACCGGCTGACATCCCGCACGTCTGGTACGGAATCTTCGCCGTGTGGTCGGGTGGCCTGGGGATCTGGGGCGGCATACTCGGGGGCGCCATCGCGGGGATCTGGCGGGTCAGGCGGTCCGGGGCCAACGCCGGGCAGTTCGCCAACGCGATTGCCCCCGCCCTCCTGGTCGCCCAGGCCATTGGCCGGATCGGCAACTACTTCAACCAGGAGCTATTCGGCAAGCCCAGCACGCTGCCGTGGGCACTGGAGATCTCGCAGGCCCATCGTCCCGCGGCCTACCTGGCCTACAGCACGTTCCAGCCGTCGTTCCTGTACGAATTGATCTTCGACCTGGCCTGGGCGGCAGCGCTGGTCTGGCTGGGCCATCACCGCCGGATCCGCCCATGGGGGCTGTTCGCGCTCTACGTGGCCGGGTACTCCGCCTACCGGATCTTCGAGGAGACGATCCGGATCGACTCCTCCGAGCACTTCCTGGGCCTGCGGCTCAACTTCTATGTGGCGACGGTCGTGACCCTGATCGGCATCGCCTGGTTCATCCGGGCGCAGCGAGGGCCGGATGCTCCGGTGCGGCCGGCGGCCGCGGCCGTGCCGCCCGACGCCGCCGAGACGTTGACGTCGCCGGATGAAGGCGTCGATTCCGGCGAGGACGAGCCGGCTCACGATGAGGCCGAGGCGCCTGCGCCGGACGGCGCCGTGACGCCGGGCAGCCTTCAGGACCACTAGGAGTTAACGGCCGGCCAGGGAGTCCGGCCGACGTCAAAGTCCGCGGAAATCTCCGTTTCCGGCTACTGAATTCGTGGCCGTAGGCATCTGGCGCGATTGGATCGGGCTACTTTTTGACCTCATCGCCCGGAATCAGTTGCGCCGGCCGGACGCCAGGCGACAGAATGCGTGCCACTCGTCAGGCTGCATTCATTTCGCATACGGAGCATCCATGGCCACCAGCCTTGAGCCTGCCTCGCCGCCAGTGGCGGCTGGGACTGGTCTGCGCGCGAACGTGCTCGGCCTGTTCGACTCGATCGTCATGGCAGTTGCGGGCAGTGCCCCCGCGTACACGATTGCCGGGAGCACAGCCGCCCTTGTCGGGGTCGTGGGCCTCGCCGGTCCCGCCGCCCTGCTCTACTGCGGCATCCCGATGCTCGGAATCGCCTGGGCGTTCAGCTACCTGAACCGGATCGAGGCGAACGCAGGCGCCAGCTACGCCTGGGTCGGCCGGGTGCTGCATCCGACCCTCGGCTTCATCGCGGGCTGGTCGCTGGTGATCTCCGCGACGATCTTCATGGTCGCCGGGTCGCTGCCAGCTGGCTCGGTCACACTTGGGCTGTTCAGCGCTTCGGCCGCTAACCACCCCGTTTATGTGCTGCTCGTGGGGTCGGTCTGGTTCCTGGTAATGGTCGCGCTGGTGATCTTGGGGGTGCGGGTGACCGCCCGCGCTCAGTGGATCATGTCCGGGATCGAGGTAGCGATCCTGGTGCTGTTCGCGATCCTGGCCATCGTGCACTCGTCCACGCACGCGGTGACGACGTTCTCCTGGTCCTGGTTCGGCTTGAGCCATTTCAACGGCATGGCAGGGTTCGCGGCCGGCGGCCTGGTCGCGGCCTTCTACTACTGGGGCTGGGATGTCGCCTCGAACCTGAACGAGGAGATGAAGGACAGCAAGCGCAGCGCGGGTCTTGGCGGGATCATCGGCGTCGTCATCGTGTTCGCGCTCTATGAGATCTTCACCATCGCCACGAACCTGGCCATGCCGGCGAAGACCATCCAGAACAACGCTGGCGACGTGCTGGCGGTTCTCGGCCAGCTCGTGTGGCATGGAGTCGGCGGCAAGCTGCTGGTGATCGCGGTCATGCTGTCCACCATCGCGACACTGGAGACGACGCTGATTCAGGTGACCCGGACCCTGTTCGCGATGTCCAGGGAGCGAACACTCCCGGCGTTCTTCGGCGCGATTCACCACCGGACGCAAACCCCCTGGATTGCCACGATCGCGGTCGCCATCGTCTCCCTCGGGTTGTTCATCGGCTCCAACTTCATCGGGTCGCTGAGCACGATCCTTACCGATGCGATCGACTCCATCGGCATCCAGATCTGCGTGTACTACGGGCTGGCCGGGCTGACCGTGGTGGTCGCGTTCCGCAAGGTGCTGTTCGCCTCGGTCAAGAACCTGCTGCTGATCGGCATCTGGCCGTTTGTCGGCGCTGTGTTCATGTTCTGGATCCTGGGCGAGTTCGTGGCCACCAATACCAGCGATGCCGTGGTGATCTGGGTCGGGCTCGGCGGTCTCGCTATTGGCCTGGTCCCGCTCGTCATCTACTGGGCGCTCGGCAGCGCCTACTTCAAGCAGCGTCCCACGCTGGGGAACGTCGTTCCGGAGGACGTGGACGCGTAGGTCTTCCGGTCGGGATCTGGCTTGCCGGACAGCGGCAGCCGTTTGCTAGCCTTTGGCGCATGAAGCGCGCTGGCCTGACGACGACGCCGGAGTACGTCCCGGCGCGCTGACAGCTGTCTTAAGTCGAAGCCCCGGGGCGGGTGCCCCGGGGCTTCGGCGTTCCTGCGGTCACTCGCCCCACCGCACCCTGCGAGGAGACCGTCATGGCAGGCCATCTGTTCGACCACCGCAAGCTCGGCCGCGCGCTCGACCTGTTCGACACCGACCCGCTGATCGGCGCCGGGCTGCCGTACTGGCTGCCAGGCGGCGCCGCCATCCGGCATGCGCTGGAGGAGTACGTGCGCGAGCTCGAGCGCAAGGCGGGCTACCAGCACGTGTACTCGCCCGTCCTCGGCAAGCGCGAGCTGTACGAGATCTCCGGGCACTGGGAGCACTACCGAGACGGCATGTATCCGCCCATGACTGTCAGCCCTGCCGCTGACGGTCCTGGCTCAGGAGGCGAGGACGCGGCCGGACAGGTGGTGCTCCGGCCGAGCCTGTGCCCGCACCACGCGGTGATGTACCGCTCCAGGGCGCACAGCTACCGCGAGCTGCCGCTGCGGATGGCCGAGCTCGGCGGCATGTACCGGGCCGAGCTGTCCGGCGTGCTTGGCGGCCTGACCAGGGCGCGGTCCATTCAGCTGAATGACGCGCACATCTTCTGCACCGTGGACCAGGTGCGGGACGAAGCCGCCGCTGCACTGCGGATGATCCGGGAGGCCTACCGGTCGCTCGGCATCGAGCCCGCCCGCTACCGGCTGTCCCTGGCCGGGCCGTCGGCGAAGTATGTCGGCAGTCAGCAGATGTGGGACGAGGCGGCGGGTGTCCTGCGCGATGTGCTGCACCGCGCCGGGGTGGCGTACGAGGAGGAGGCCGGAGAGGCAGCGTTCTATGGCCCCAAGATCGACGTTCAGGTTGCCGACAGCGCCGAGCGGGAGGCCAGTCTGTCGACCGTGCAGGTCGACTTCTATCAGCCGGAGCGATTCGGCCTGGAGTACACCGGGCCAGACGGCGGCAAGCACCGGCCGGTGATGGTGCACCGCAGTGTGATCGGCAGCCTGGAGCGAGCGGTGGCGCACCTGATCGACGTGCATGGCGGCGCGTTCCCGCCCTGGATTGCCCCAGTTCAGTTGGTGGTCCTGCCGGTAGCTGACGCCCAGCGGCTGCCGGCAGAAGCCTTGGTGCAGGCTGCTATCGAGCAGGGCCTGCGTGCGGAGATGTCGGCCGACGGAAGTCTCGGCGCGCGCATCCGGGCGCACCGGCTGGTGCCGTATCAGGCAGTCATCGGTGCGGCGGAGGCGCAGGCCGGAGAGGTCTCAGTGCGACTGCGCGACGGCAGGAAGCTGCCTTCGCTGCGCACAGCGGACGGAGTAAGCCAGATCACCCGGCACGTTGCCGCGCATAGTCCCGAGCTGTGGCCCGCTGCGCCGGGCGAAAGCCGCGGCTAGCTGCCGCCGTCCTGCCTGATGTGCGTAGGAACGCCACGAGAGTTAAATTCGCGATGGTAAAGACGAAAACCCTGGTTAGATGCCGTAACGTGGTGGTCTTCGGAGCTGTAGCCACGCCGGGCCGCAGCGACCCTGGCCACACGGAGACCAGCAGGGGCGCAGCTATGACAGAGACTCAGGCGGGGCCCGAGCCAGCGGCGGCGGGGGCGGACGCGGCGGGGCTTGAGACAGTCGATCTTGGGGCGGGGTCCGAGCTCGAAGCACCGGAGCAGCACACTCCGGCCGAGCGGCCCGCCACCGGTGCGATCCACCACCTGGAGCTCTGGGTGTCCAATCTGGACCGGGCTATCGTCAGCTGGGGCTGGCTGCTCACCGCGCTCGGTTACCGAATGTTCCAGGACTGGCCGGGCGGTCGCAGCTGGCAAGCCGGCGATGCCTACATCGTGGTCGAGCAGTCCCCGGCGCGCACGGCCAGCCGGCACGATCGGTGCCGCCCTGGGCTCAACCACCTGGCGTTCCACGTCTCGAGCCGGCAGCAGGTCGACGAGCTGACCGCCGAGGCTCTGCTCCATGGCTGGAAGCTGATGTTCTCCGACTTGCACCCGTACGCGGGCGGGCCGCAGCACTATGCCGCGTACCTGGAGAACGCAGATGGTTTCGAGGCCGAGCTCGTCGCCGATTAACCGGCATCCCACCTCGACGGCGCCGTTGAGTCGCGCCGCCAGCGGCAGTAGGCGACAGGAGGCATGACAGTGCCGGTTACCGTTTCCCGGCTAGCAATCGCGCCGGTCAAGGGCATGCGGCTGCAAGGCACCAGCGAAGTCGAGCTTGGGCAGCATGGGGTGACAGGCGATCGTGAATTTCTGATCATCGAAGACGACGGCAAGCTGGTGCTGACTAGCAAGGCCCCGGAGCTGCTGCGGATCGAGCCCGCCTGGGACCGGGTAAGAAACGTCCTGACGCTGAGCTTCCCTGACGGCGCTGTTGTCCGGGAGGCGCCCGAGCCCGGGGCTCCGGCGACCACCCGCATGTATGACGGGCGGGAAATACCGGGGTGGATCATCCCCGGGCCGCTCGGAGCGGCGCTGTCGGGCTACCTCGGCCGGCCGGTGCACCTGTTTAAGCGGGCTCCGGAGCACATCGGCCATGATGACGAGCCCGTGACCCTGATGTCCGAAGCCTCACTTCAGGCACTTGCCGCGGAGTTCAACGGCACGGCTCCTGACTCGCGCCGGTTCCGCATGACGATCACCATCACGGGCACTGACGCGTGGGCCGAACATGCCTGGCGCGGGCAGCAGGTGACCATCGGCGATGCCATCCTGCGCGCTATTGCCCCTGTGCCGCGCTGCGTGGTAACCACACGAAACCCCGAATCAGGCAGTACCGACGCGCGCATACTGCATGCCCTGGCCCGACTGCGCGGCAACAACGACATCACTTTCGGCATCTGGGCCGAAATCCTCCGCCCCGGACTGATCCACGTCGGTGATGCCGTAACGCTGTCCCCGCGTAGCTAGCTGCCCGGCACGGGCGCTACAAGCCCGCCAGGAGCGGGCACTTCGCCGCCTTTCGAGCAGCCGGCCGTCGTCGTCGATGAAGTCAGCGCTGCATTCCGGGCATTTCGCTGACGAGCCCGCGTCTGTGCGCGGCTACTGCTGCTATGGCCGCAGTAACCCCGCACGGAACCGCGGCCGCTGACGGAGAAATCTGACTTGACTCAGCCCCTTGACTAGATCTGGCCCGCCCTAGGACGCTGAGTCAAGTCGGCGATGGTCACCGACAGGGACTGAGGTGAGCGTGCGAGACAAACCAAGAGGCGGCCCGAGCAACGCGTGTCACGCCCGGCCCATGAAACCCTCGAAGAGTTGCATAATGGACGAATAAACCCATTGACCAGTCCAAATTATACCTTTAAAGTCCTATTATCGAAGCTCAAGAGGTAGACGTCGAGAGTTTCGGCTCGCGCCCGACGCAGGGCCGGGAGGGTGAGATCATGGAGGTCTGCGGCACGCGGATCGCGCTCATTCCTGCCAGTTTCCGCGATCTTGGCGAGCGGCTTCGTCTTGACTGTCTTCCGCTTCCTGAGACTGCCCACCGTGGCGAGTCCGGCAAGAGCCACGGCCGCCGGGATATGCCTTGATGACTCGTGATGTTGCGACGCGGCAAGACGGTCGTCGCGCCGCGTCTGACTACCTTCAGCAACTGCTACTGACCCCTGGCGGCTACCGGCAGACCTGGGAGCAGTACGCATCTCGGGAACGGCGGGGAACGATCAACCAGCTGGCCGTGGCCGAAGTAATCGCCCGCCACCTGTGGCTGACGCCGCGCGGCCCCGGCGATGTGGAGATTACGCCCCATCAGCTCAAGGACACCGTGTCTCGCGCGCTGACCGGGCGATTGCTCAGTCGGTCGGCGCTCTCGCTGTTCATCTCCGCATTCGGCTTCTCCGAGCATGAGGCGGCGCGCCTCTGGCGGCTGTGGAATGGCGCGGCCCCGATCAGCGTGATGTCGGGGACGCACGCTGTGTCCGCACGGGCGGAGGAGGACGTCGACCGGGTGCTCGGGCCCCGGCGGCACCATACATTGTCGCTGCATGAGCACGTCTACATCGGCGCTGACGGGCGCATCGACCGTGCTCGTACTATGCAGGTCATCGAGGCCACCGCACAGGGCGTTGACCGAATCCCGGTCCTGTGTGACAGCAATGTGCTGACTCTTGAGGTTCGCCAGGGCGGCAAGGAGCTCGCACGGGAAGTCCACCAGATCGCCGACGGCGTGTTCGGCACACAGATCGTGCTCGCTCGCTCGCTCGACCTCGGCGAGACACTGACGCTCGAGTACTGGCTTACCTATCGGTATCCGGGTGATCCTGCCGACGCGGCTGAGCGCAGGTTCCGCCTGGCGGTCACCCGGCAGGTCGAGAACGTGGACATGCGAGTCGAGTTTCACCCGGACCGGCTGCCGTCTGAGTTGTGGTGGGCCCAGTGGGATGGGGTAGACGGCGATGTCATCGAACGTGAAACTGCGACGCTGGATAGACAGTTCTCCGCGCACCGGTACCTGCGGTCAGTAGAGAAGACGGTCGCTGGCGTTTACTGGCGCTGGAATACTGACTGATCGCGGCCGGACCGCTGTTGAAGCCGCTACCCGCTGTTCGCGAATGCCACGCGAAGGCGTTGCGAACGCGCATAAGGAGTCTGCCTGTGAGCAACGAGGGGAACGTCGAGAGTAAGCGCGCGGCGGCGGAGTACTTACGGCAGCTGCTACTAAAGCCAGGCCCCTACCGCGATGCGTGGCGGCGGCAGGTCGCACGGCCGCGGGACGGCGTGATCAACCAGATGGCTGTCGCCGAGGTGATCGCCGCCCGGCTGCGTTCCGCGCCTGGCCATCCGGGCGATGCCTGGGTCATGCCTTACCAGCTGCGTGACACGGTCGCGGGAGCGTTATCGGGACGGCAGCTGAACGCCACAACCCGTCAGTTATTTGCCGATGCGTTCGGTTTCGCTGAGCATGAGGCCGACCGCCTGCGGCGCCTGTCGGAGGGCTCGTCACGGATTAGCGTCCTGTCTGGAAGTCATGCAGTGCCAGATCATGCCGAACAGGACGTGGATCACGCGCTCGGCCAACGACGGCATCAAACAGTGTCGCTCCATGACCACATTTACGTCGGAGGCGACGGCCGCATCGAGGGCGTACGGACGATGCAAGTGATCGAGGCCCTCGCTCCGGACCTTGACCGCATCCCGTTTCTTTGTGACACGAGCGCGACAACCCTCGAGACGGGCCAGGGTTGCAAGGGCCTGACCGGGGAGCTGCATCAGATCGGCCCCGACGTCTTCGGAACCGAGATCCTCCTCGCCCGGACGCTCTCCGTTGACGAGACGATCACCCTGGAATACCGGGTCAACTACCAGTTCCCCGGCGACTTCACCGACCCTACGGAAACCGAGCACCGGCGGGCTGTCATGCGCAGCCTCGAAAACCTCGATATGCGTGTCCAGTTCCAACCGGGCAAGTTGCCGTCGGACATGTGGTGGGCCCGCTGGGACGGCGTCGAGGGTGGTGTGCTGGAGCGCGAGGTAGTGACACTGGACAGCCAGCATTCGGCGCACCGCTACCTGCGCTCGCTAGACAAAACCGTAGTCGGCTTCTATTGGCAGTGGGACTAGGGAAACTCCGTCCGGGTGTACTAGCCGACCCGCCTCCGAGTAAGGGCTGCGTCGGGCACTTTGGCATTGTCGAGGAGTTCGGTGTTGTCCGGGAGTTCGGTGTTGTCCAGGAGCTGTCGGGCAGCGTACGCGCGCACGAGCGGGTGGATGCTGTAATGCTCACCCGCGTCTGACCGCGGACCGGGTGTTAACAGCCCGGCCGAAGCGAGCTCGTCCACGACGCCCGGCTCGGCGAGGTCGGCGAGTTGCCGCGCCGCCGCGGTTCCTGCTGCGGTAACGGCCAGCCGTGACAGGGCCGACTGCGCAGGGCCAGAGACGGAGCGATAGCTCGAACCGATCGCTGCCTGGACGGAGACATCCTCTGCCTGGAGGCAAAGCGCCCCGCCGCGCTGTAGATCGCGGGCCAACCCGCCGACCTTGAGACCTGGCCGCGCCGCCAAGGTGATTCCAGCCAGACGCAGCGCGAGCGGCATGCCGGCGCAGATTCTGACGATGACGCGAGCAGCGGCCGGCTCGCTCGCAATCCGGTCCCGGCCTGCCGTCAGGCCGAGTAGGGTCAGCGCATCGTCGTCCGGCATCTCGTTGAGGCCCACGGCGCTCGCTCCGGCCAGCCCGGTGAGTCGGCTGCGGCTGGTCACCACGACCGCTGCGCCGTCGGGAGCCGGGATCAGCGGACGCACCTGAGCTGCGGTGGCAGCGTCATCGGCGATGACGAGCACTCTGCGGCCGGCCAGCAGGGAACGGTATAGCGCGGCGCGTGCCGGTCCGGCCGACGGCACGCCCCTGATCGCAACGCCCATGGCCTGCAGCATGTCCGCAAGGATCTCGTCCGGATCCCGCGGGTTCTCAATGCCGCCAAGCTCGGCATACAGCTGCCCGTCGGTGAAATGACGCCGCAGCTCCAGAGCAGCGGCCGCGACGGTAGCGCTCTTGCCCATGCCAGGGCCACCGCGGACTACGACTACCGGAACGCCAGGACTCGTCGCTTCCCGGTGGATGGCCGCGATCGCATCGGACCTGCCGATGAAATCCGACGGGGGAGCCGGGACCTGCGTGCCCAGAAATGTCGGCGCGGCGGAGACCCTGATGGCCTGTCGCGCTGAACGCGCTACGGCCGTCTCCTCGGCCAGGATTTGCTTGTACACGTCCGTCAGGACCGGGCCTGGCTCCGCGCCCTGCTGCTCGAGAGTCGCCTTTCGCGCGATCTGGAAAACGTGCAGTGCCTCCTTTCGCAGGCCGAGCGCATGACAAGCGCTCATCAGCTGGGCGCAGGTCCGCTCCCGGCCGGGGTCAGCCAGGACGGCCGCGCGCAGCTGCCCGAGAATTTGTTCGTGTTCGCCAGCGGCCAGCCGTGCATCGATCAGCGAGTCCTGCACTGATTCGCGGTGGGCCCGCAGTCCTTCCACGGCAGCGGCGATGACAGAGCTGTGCGGGAGATCAGGCAGCGGCGGATCGTCCCACAGCGCCAGCGCGTGCACGAATGATGCCGCCGCCGTCGCGGCATTACCCGCGTCGAGTTCGGCCTGGGCTTGCGCTGCCAGGTCGGTGAACTCATCGACATCCAGCTCGCCAGGCCGGACGACCATGACGTAGCCACGCTGCTGACGATGCGCGGGCGCGCGCCCGCCTGGTGGCCCGACGCTCTGCAGCCGGACGGCGCAGTCGCCCAGGCACCGCCGCAGCCGACTAATGCAGACGCGTAAGGCTGCTGCTGGACAGCTCGGTGGCTCGCTTTCCCAGAGCGCCTCGATCAGGAAGCCGCTCGGGCAGGTCATGTTGGCTCGCAAGAGCAGAACGGCCAGGGCTGACCGCAGCAGGGGCTGGCCGATGGCCGCCGGGCCGGCACCGGTGCCAGGGTCGGCACAGAGCGGGCCGAGTATGCGGAACTCCATGGCGGCTGCCTACACTGCGTCGCAAAAGTCGGGCGGAATCGTACCTATCGGAATGGTGCGTTCGTAACTGATCCTACCGAAACACCTTGTTGCGACAAATAGCTCCGGTCTGCTCGAAGGCCCGTCCGCGTGCGCGGATACGCCTGGGTAACGGTGCGGTAATTCCAGCCTGACTATGGTCATGCGCGGCTACTCGAAGTGCCCAATCCCGGCTAAACGTGTAATCGGAGCAAGCGATGACTACGAGAGCGCCAGCGTCGTTTCGCGGACGAGCCCAGTCGGCTAGCCCAACTGAGCCGGCAAAGCAGGTGATGCGGCCAGTCCAGGCACCTTCGCTGAGCGTTCTGCCGGGAACGCCTGAGTCCGTTCGGGCTGCGCGCCGGATCGCGCGCCAGGTCCTTGGCGACGGGCACCCCGCCGAGGAGACAGTGCAGCTTGTCGTCAGTGAGCTAGTGACGAATGCCATCGTGCACAGCAAGTCCGGCGCGCCAGGTGGCACGGTCACCGTTGCACTGTGCCCTGGGCCGGGCGGGATTCTGGTTCAGGTCCGTGATGACGGAGGCCCGTCAGAGCCGCGGCTCACCAGCGTGGCCGCAGATCCGGGCAATGACGCCGAGCGAGGCTACGGCCTTCTGCTGGTCGACGCGCTCGCGGACAGGTGGGGGAGCATCAGCAGTCCGGATGGCCGCATCACGTGGTGCCGGATAAGCCTGCAGCCGTCTCGCAATGACGCCTGAGAAGTCCCGAAACAAAGGTCCCAATGGAACCACGCGCACTCTGGCGTCCATTTGATCTGGAATCCGGCGTATACAGTCAGAACCAGACGAGCTAGCAGGAAAGGAAGGGCGATGCTTACTGCATACGACTCAGCCACACCCGCTGACATCCCAGAAAATGCCGAAGCGATCTTCCCGTACGCAGACGGGAGCTACGCCTGGGATCACACGCTGCGGCCGAAAGCCCGCTGGCGGTACGTCACTGTTACGGGCGACCCCGCAATCGACATCTGTGACTTCGAGAAGGGCGCCGTCTACGACACCAAAGTGCTCCGTGACTGGGCGGAAGCGCGCCGCAAGACGAACCATGACGTCACTGTTTACTGCGACCGCAGCGATTACCCCACGGTTGCCGGGGCTCTGAAGGATCGGCGCTGGCATCTCTGGCTCGCCACGCTCGATGGCAGCCAGCCCCGCCGTTACCGCGGTAAGCCACTCCGCGCCGTGCAGTACGCGACGCATGGCGACAGCTACGACGAGTCCCTGGTGTACGACGAGGACTGGCTGCTCCGCCCGCCTGCATGACTGCCGTACGCCGTGCGCGCGGCACTACGATCGCGGCGTGAAGTTCAGCATCACCGTGGGTGCCGCGGGCGCCGGCCGGGACCCGGCCGCGCTGGCCGACCTAGCCGGTCTCGCCGAAACCGCCGGGTGGGACGCGTTCTTCCTCGAGGACTACGTGTGCTACCGGGGACTGCCCACCTATGACCCGTGGGTATGCCTGGCGGTCATCGCGAGTGCAACCAACAGGATCCGCCTCGGCACGACCGTGACCCCGCTGCCCCGCCGCCAACCGTGGGAACTGGCCGCTCAGGCGGTGGCCATTGATCAGCTGTCCGGCGGGCGGCTGATCCTGGGCGTCGGATCCGGAGCCGCCGACGACCTCGCGGTTACCGCGCTCGGCTCGCCTGTGACTGCACCCGAGCGGGCTGCCCAGCTAGACGAGGGGCTGCAAGTCCTCACTGCATTGTGGACCGGCAAGGCTGTGCAGCATCACGGGCGCTACTACCGCATCGACGGGCTGCATCTGGCTGCCACGCCAACCCAGCAGCCCAGAATCCCTATCTGGGTCGGCGGCGACCTGCGCCGGCCAGGTGTCCGCCGCCGGCTGACCCAGTGGGATGGCGCGTGCGTCTACCGCGAGCGAGCCCTGGACCCCGACGACGTTCTCGATATCGCAGCTATGATCCGTGCTGCTGGTCGAGACCCGGCCGGGTACGACATTAAAGTCAGCGGGAACGAGGACCGGCTGACCGACTTCGGAGCGGCAGGCGCCACTTGGTGGGGTCGCTGGATTCCGCCCGGCGACCCCGATGAGACTCGGAAGATCATCGCAGCCGGCCCTCCCGGCCACCCCTAACTGTGGCGAGCTCCTCGCTCCCAAAACGCCGTAACAAAGGTTTAACAATGCCAGCGGCCGCATTCGGGGTTGTGCGATCGGCGTAACGATCACGAAACTTGCGCGAAACGAGCCCGTGGGACACATGAACCGTACCTGACAGAACCGAAGCGGTCGGCTGGGACCGTGCTGGTCGCCGATGCCTGGCTACCCGGCGCCCTTCGCTTCACGCTCTGGAGGCGGAGATTGTTTAGTCCCTATGCGAGCTGGCTCAGCTCGGGTGATAACGCCTGGCAGTTGACGGCGGCCACGCTCGTCGGTCTGATGAGCATTCCCGCCCTGGCGGTCCTGTACGGCGGGATCGTGCAGAAGAAGTGGGCGGTCAACACGATGATGATGGTGTTCAGCGCATTCTGCCTGACACTGATCGTCTGGGTGCTCTGGGCGTTCAAGATGGGCTTCGGCTCACCCTGGATCTCCACGTTCGTCGGCAAGCCGGCCACGATCGTCGGAGCGGCCGGAGAGCAGGCGCAGGCCAGCATTCCGCTGCTCAAGGGTCTGATACCGAACTTCCGATTCCCGGAAGGATCGCTGGCCTACTTCCAGTTCGTCTTCGCTGCGATTACCCCGATCCTGTTCATCGGCAGCGTGGTCGGCCGGATCAAGTTCAAGGTCTGGCTCATCTTCGTGCCGTTGTGGATCACGTTCGCCTACGCCGTGAATGCCTTCCTGCTCTGGGGCGGCGGCTTCTGGGCCGCGAAGGGCGCTCTGGACTTCTCCGGTGGCTACGTAATCCACCTGGCTGCTGGCGTCTCGGGCTTCGTGGCAGCGGCAATGGTCGGTCCGCGGCTGGCCCGTGACCGGCAGAAGGCCGTCCCGAACAACCTGCTGTTCGTCGCGGTTGGGGCCGGCATCCTGTGGCTCGGCTGGAACGGCTTCAACGGCGGGGACCCGTACTTCGCCGGCGCGGACGCCACGGCAGCTGTCGTCAACACGAACCTGGCCACTGCTGTCGCGATGAT
>Ga0335075_10001782_pt1 | contig 35115 bp, 32 predicted proteins | sample Lox_Sample_24_FD_206723 | JGI IMG/M metagenome (GOLD analysis project Ga0335075, IMG submission 206723) | Soil microbial communities from Loxahatchee National Wildlife Refuge, Florida, United States - Lox_Sample_2.4 | ecosystem: Environmental > Terrestrial > Soil > Wetlands | place: USA...
GGCCGTCGGGGCTGAACGTGACGGAAAACACGGAGCTGGTGTGGCCGGTCAGTGGCTGGCCGAGGGGCATCGGGTGGGCGGGGTCGGTGAGGTTCCAGAGCCGGACGGTTTTGTCGTCGCTGGCGGAGGCCAGGGTGTGGCCGTCGGGGCTGAACGCCACGCTCACTACCTCGTTGGTGTGGCCGGTCAGTGGCTGGCCAAGGGGTGTCGGGTGGGCGGGGTCGGTGAGGTTCCACAGCCGCACGGTTTTGTCGTCGCCCCCAGATGCCAGGCTGTGTCCATCGGGACTGAATGCCACACAGTTCAGGGATGTCGGCGCGGTGAGGATCGCCCGCGTGGTGTTCAGCGCAGCGGTGGCGTTGTAAAACGCGCCGCGACTGGCGGCGGGGTCGGACCGAACCCGTTGCGCCGCAAGGGTATCGGCGAGGGCTCGGAAGTCGCTGTCGGGAGCGACCCCCGAAAAAATGGCCGAAGCCTCGGTATCGAGCTGGGCGGCCAGCGAGTCGCGGGCCTCGCGAATGGCTGCTTGTCGCTGCTTGATCGCCTCTCCCCGTTGCGCCACCGCAACGACCGCCGCGACGACCGCGAGCACGGTCAGCGCCACCAAGCCGGCAATCGCTGCCCGCCGCAGGCGCCGGAACCGACGCTGCTCACGCATATCATCGCCGGTCAAGATGTCTTTGGGCTTGCCGTGAATCGGGGCGGCCAGCGAGGTGACCTTGTCGCGGAAGGCCAGTGACGCGAGCTCCCAGGGCGCATCGTCACTGACGTCGATGTAGAGCGGCTCGAAGGGCAGCGATCCCGCCTCCCTTAATACCGGCGGGGCTGCAGTGGACTGCGCGGGGTCAAAGCGCGCGGCGGCCGAGTCCCATTGCAGCTGGCCCTCGGCCAGCACCAACATCAACTGCTCCAGTCCGCGGTTCTCGAGCCAGTACTTCACCTCCTCGTTGACCCAATGCGATGCCGCGGACTGCGGCGAGAGCACCACGATCATAAATCGGGATCCGTTTAGGGCCTCGGTGATTTTGGCCCAAAGGTTTGGATTCGCAGTCAGGTTCGTGTCATCTCGAAATACTCGCAGCGCCCGCAACTGCCCTACCCGCCGCCCGATGTGGTGCAAGCCCTGCTGGATCGCGGTAGTGACCTCTTTGTCGCGATGTGCGTAGGACAGGAAGGCGTCGTACTCCATCCGGCTTTCCGATCCAGGAGCCGGAGCCTCCCCGGCCTGTAGCACTTCTGCCATGTTCCCCACCTATGGTTCTCTGCGAGCGGCGGCTCGCACCTCAGCGACAGCTAAGCACTCGACGCATTCGGCTAACTGGGATCCGGCGCAATTAACTCGAGGGTGGGAAAGTAGTTGCGGCGGCACTCAATGTGGGAGCATCCCGGTGCGGGCCCACAGGACGATCCGCAAGCCCGGATCCGAGAGTTTGAGCGCCCGCTCGACGCGACGGCGGGCTCATGGGAATTGGGCGTCCGCCACCGCCGCAAACCATCCGTGCAGCGGCTTTTTGGTCGAACCTCTGATCACCAACTTGGCGGCGCCGCGCCTCGGCCGAAGCCCCACGTCGACTGACCCAACCGCGGTTTTCCCGCGTCGTCGGGCGCTTGCCGAAAATCAGCCTGCAGCAACGGTTCCGCGTCCAATCCGGCACTGAGGGCCGAGCACGGCGCCCGGAATTCGCAGTCACGACAATGCCCGGCGAACGTCGGGTAGATGGTTGGCCAATTGGCCATATCCACCGCCTCGGCGGCGATCAGCGCTCCCACGGAGGTGATTTCGTGGCGGCTTCGCCGGATGCGAGTACGCCGCAACACTCCTGCGGTACGTTGCTCGATCCGGTCCGGCGCATGGCCGCGTGACGCCTGTGCCGAAACCCGTTGGTGTTGCGGGAGTAGGCGCCCACCGCCGCTGGCCTCGTGTTGGGCGACGGCCTTCGGCATGCGCATTAACGCGGACCCGGCCGGCGGGAACGGGAGCGGGCCGCCGATCCGTATCTCGTTGTGGATGGTGCCCGCGATTTCGACACCGATGTAGTCATGCTCGAATGCCCAGCACGTGGCCAGCGCCTGCTCGTCGCGGTCCCACCGATCGACGTCCTGCCACTCGTCGACGATCTGGTGGCAGACCACCCAGTAGTCGTCGACCGCGTCGACAGCCACCAGGTCGATTCGGCACGGGTAGACCACCGGCGACCCGTCGTGCACCACCAGTCCGCGCTCCAGATCGTCGGGATCCGGGACCAGCGCGTCGACGTCGAGGTTGATCTTGACCGGCGCGAAGTCGTCGACCGCGTTGGCCCACGCGTCATAGCAGTCCAGCAGCGCCAGCCCTTGATTGAGCAGTTCGGTCGCGTCGGCGTCGTCCAGCGACCGCGCGAGCGCCTTGTGCACCAAAGGTTGGGTCACCTCGTGCTGCCAGTCCCAGGTGCCCGGGTAGTAGTACGCGGCCAGTGCGTCCTTGAGCGCGGCGGGTAGCGCAGGTTCGACGGTGTCGTTCGATCGCAGGTTGCGACGATGCGATGAGAAGAAGTCCCATTGCCGCCGGCAGCGTTTGAACCGAGCGCGTTCCTCCGCGGTAATCCGATACTCGACCATCTGCCGATCCGCTCAATGCTGGTGGTAGTGAGCCGGCCAGGGATCGTCGACCTGCCATCGGCACCGGTCGGCGAAGTCGGCCATCGATTCGAGTTCCGCGAGCAGGTCATCGAAAAAGGCGCGCAGCCGTGCGGGCTCGTCAAGAGGCCAGGCCGCGGAAATCGACATCCACACATCGGGTGCGGACGCGGTAGATCGAGTTTCGGCGACGGTGACCAGTCGCCAGTCGTACGAGTCGCCGCGGCGCTCCAGGTACACGAGGTCATCGCGACCGGGGCCTGCCGCCACGATCGAGGCGAAGAGTTCATCACGAGTCATGCTGCGCCCCGCGTCCAGAATAGGCCCGATGAGCGCGTCGATCTAGCGCTGAAGTAGGCGGCGGGCTGCCGGTTTGGCCGCGTTGAGCGCGCCCACATTGCCTGCGATACGGGAGAGGATCAGCGCTCCCTCGATCAGCGAAATCACCGACAGGGCAGTGCTTTCCGCGTCATTCGCCGTCCAGCCATCGGCATGCAGGCGTTCTTCGACCGCTTTACACCAGCCGGCAAAGGCACGTGCAGACGCTGCGCGCACCAGTGAACTGGCAGTCACCGACTCGGTTGCGATCGGCTCGATCGGGCAGCCGTCGCGCCGGTCCGCGGTCAGCCCGTCGATCAACAGATCAATCCACCGAACGACGATGTCGCCCACCGGCGCTCCGCCCGCCAGAAATCTGCGCAACAGCCTCTCGATGCCGGCACCGGTGCCGTCGACGACCGCGGCGGCCAGTTCCTGCTTGCCTTGTGGAAAGTGGTGATACAGCGAACCCGGCTTGACCGCTGCCGCGTCGAGGATCTGTGTCAGCCCGGTTGCCGCGTATCCCTGACGGCGGAAGAGCGTGGCCGCGCTGTCGATCAACGCGGCCCGGCTGCGGTCGGGTCTTGGCACGGTATTGACTTTACTTGAGTGATCACTCAAGAATGCTGCAATGAGGCAGCTGATGTTCGAAGAGGCCGGCCGATATGCCTGGCGCGACGTCGCCGAGCCCAAGATCACGGCGCCGGGCCAAGCGCTGGTCCGGCCGCTGGTGGTGGCGTGCTGCGACCTCGACGTCGCGGTCGCGCGCGGTGTCGCGCCGCTGCCGCCCGGGTACGCGGTCGGACACGAGGGGTTGGCGGAGGTCGTCGCGGTCGGTGACGACGTTTCCGGTGTTCGGGTGGGCGACCGGGTTGTCGTGCCGTTTCAGATCAGCTGCGGGACCTGCCGCGAATGTCGCCGCGGCGTAACGGGTTCGTGCGGATCGGTGCCGCTGATGGCGATGTACGGGCTGGGCCCGCTGGCCGGCCTGGACGGCGGCGGCTTCATGTCCGATCTGGTGCTGGTGCCCTACGCCGACGCGATGCTGATACCGCTGCCGTCGACCGTCGACCCGATCGCCGTCGCCTCGCTGTCGGACAACATCCCCGACGGCTGGCGCGCGGTCGGCCCGTTCAGGTCCGAGCTGGCCGCCCTCGACCCGGCCGACCGTCGGGTGCTGGTAATCGGCCGGTTGTCGATCGGGCTGTACGCCGCGGCGCTGGCCGTCGCGCTCGGTTGCCGCGTCGACTACGTCGACACCGATCAGAACCACCTCGCCGCCGCGGAGAAAGTCGGCGCCGTCGCGCACGACGCCGCCAAGCCGGACAAATCCTGGGACCCCTATCCGGTCACCGTGCACACCTCCGGCGACCCGAAGCTGCTGACCGCAGCGCTGCGCGCCACCTGGCCCGACGGGGTGTGCACCGACACCGGGATCTACTTCCAACCCACCGTCGAGATGCCGATGCTGCACATCTACACCCGAGGTGCGCGGTTCGTCACCGGGCGGGTCAGCGCACGCGCCGTCATCCCGGAGATCCTCGAATTGCTTTCCGGCGGTTGCGATCTCTCACCGGTCGTCGACCGCGTGGTCCCGTGGGACGACGCGCCTTCGGTCTGGCCGACGATGGTCGGCAAGACCGTGTTCAGCCAGATTTAGGTGATATCGCCGACGAAGACCGCGACCCGGCCGATCTGCTGACGGGCCAAGAACGGCAACTCGGTCCCGTCGCTGCCGGCGGGCAGCACCCGCGGGTTGGTGATGTGCACGTCCTTGCGGCTGAAGTGCAAATCGGCCTCGCCCGCCGCCAGCACGTTTTTGACCCAGTTGGTTTTCCCATGGGCCAGCGCGATGGCCAGGGTATTGCCCTTGCGGTAGGCGGTGACGATCGTCTCGTAGGGCGTGCCGGACGTGCGGCCGTGGTGCCTGATCGTCGCGAATCCGGGTAGGAAGCGCACGAACGGCCGCGTGGCCCGGTTGAGATATTTGATTTGGAGCTTCTCGAACCACACCGGGAAGAGCATCGGTACGCCCGGCGCGTTGTTGGGATGGTCCTTGCGGGACATAGCGGCTCCGTTTTTCGTGGTGTGCGGCCACTGTACCGGCCGATATGCAGTTGATTCGCTCTGGGACAATGGTTGGCGTGAACGTGATGGCACGCATCGACCTGCGGGGCGCCGATTTGTCCGCTGCCCGGCTGCGGGCGGCTCTGCCGCGCGGCGGAGTGGACGTGGAAGCCGCGCTGCAGACGGTGCGCCCGATCGTCGACGCGGTGGCTGAGCGGGGCGCGGAGGCTGCGCTGGAGTACGGGCAGTCGTTCGACGGTGTGCGTCCGGCCACCGTCCGGGTGCCCAGCGCCGAGCTGGATGCCGCGCTGGCCGGCTTGGACCGCGGCGTCCGGTCCGCGTTGGAGGTGGCGATTGAGCGCACCCGTGCCGTGCACGCCGATCAGCGCCGCGACGACGCCACCACGACGTTGGGCCCGGGCGCCACGGTCACCGAGCGGTGGGTCCCGGTCGATCGCGTCGGCCTGTACGTACCGGGCGGCAACGCCGTGTATCCGTCCAGCGTGGTGATGAACGTGGTGCCGGCGCAAGCCGCCGGCGTCGGCTCGCTGGTGGTGGCCAGCCCGCCGCAGGCGCAATCGCAAGGCAGGTTCGAGGGCCTGCCGCATCCAACGATCCTGGCCGCCGCCCGGCTGCTCGGCGTCGACGAAGTCTGGGCCGTCGGCGGCGCGCAGGCCGTCGCGCTGCTGGCCTACGGCGGCGTCGACACCGACGGCGCCGAGCTGTCGCCGGTCGACATGATCACCGGGCCGGGCAACGTCTACGTCACCGCGGCCAAGCGGCTCTGCCGGTCGAGGGTCGGCATCGACGCCGAAGCCGGGCCGACCGAGATCGCCGTCCTGGCCGACGGCACCGCCGACCCGGGGCACGTCGCGGCCGACCTGATCAGCCAGGCCGAGCACGACGAGATGGCCGCCAGCGTCCTGGTCACGCCGAGCGCCGAGCTGGCCGACGCCGTCGACACCGAGCTGGCCGGACAGCTGGACACCACCGTGCATCGGCAGCGCGTCACGACCGCGCTTGCCGGCCGGCAGTCGGCGATCATCCTGGTCGACGACCTCGACGCCGGTATCCGCACCGTCAACGCCTACGCCGCCGAACACCTGGAGATCCAGACCGCCGACGCGGATCAGGTTGCGGCCCAAATCCGCTCGGCTGGTGCGATCTTCGTCGGCCCGTATTCGCCGGTCAGCCTCGGCGACTACTGCGCCGGTTCCAACCACGTGCTGCCCACAGCGGGCAGCGCCCGGCATTCCAGTGGCCTGTCGGTGCAGACCTTCCTGCGCGGCATCCACATCGTGGACTACACGGAGGCGGCGCTCAAAGACGTTTCGGGGCATGTGATCACGCTGGCGGACGCCGAAGACCTGCCCGCGCACGGCGAGGCGATACGGCGGAGGTTCGAGTGACCAAAAACCGCCCAACGCTCGACGAGTTGCCGTTGCGCGACGACCTGCGCGGCAAATCGCCGTACGGCGCACCCCAGCTCGCGGTACCGGTTCGGCTGAACACCAACGAGAACCCGCATCCGCCAAGCAAGGCGCTCGTCGACGACCTCGTCGCGTCGGTGCGCGACGCCGCCGTCGACCTGCACCGCTACCCCGACCGGGACGCGGTGGCGCTGCGCACCGACCTGGCCGCGTACCTCACTACGCAAACCGGTATCCGGCTGGGCGTGGAAAACCTCTGGGCGGCAAACGGTTCCAACGAGATCCTGCAGCAACTGCTGCAAGCCTTCGGCGGTCCGGGACGCAGCGCGATCGGGTTCGTCCCGTCGTATTCGATGCACCCGATCATCGCCGACGGCACGCGCACCGAATGGCTCCACGCGCCGCGCGCCGCGGACTTCGGCCTCGACGTCGACGCCGCCGTGGCCGCGGTCACCGACCGCCGGCCCGACGTGGTGTTCGTCGCCAGTCCCAATAACCCGTCGGGGCAGAGCGTTTCGTTGCCCGATCTGCGACGGCTGCTGGACGCGACGCCCGGCATCCTGATCGTCGACGAAGCCTACGGCGAGTTCTCCTCGCAACCCAGCGCGGTCGCGCTGGTCGCGGAATACCCGACCAAGCTGATCGTCACCCGGACGATGAGCAAGGCCTTCGCGTTCGCGGGCGGTCGACTGGGCTACCTGATCGCCACCCCTGCGGTGATCGAGGCGATGCTGCTGGTGCGGTTGCCGTATCACCTGTCGTCGGTGACCCAGGCCGCCGCCAGGGCGGCGCTGCGGCACGCCGACGACACGTTGGGCAGCGTCGCGACGCTGATCGCCGAACGCGAACGGGTGAGCGCGGCGTTGAGCGGCATGGGTTTTCACGTCGTGCCCAGCGACGCCAACTTCGTGCTGTTCGGGCGATTCGCCGACGCGCCCGCCACCTGGGCGCGTTACCTGGACGACGGCGTGTTGATCCGCGACGTGGGCATCCCCGGATACCTGCGCGCGACAACGGGGCTGGCCGCGGAGAACGACGCATTCCTTGCGGCCAGCGCACATCTGGCCGCCACCGAATTGGCCCAGTCGTTAGGAGCGTCATGACCGCCGACCGTCGCGCACGCGTTGAGCGCACCACCAAGGAGTCCACTATCGTCGTCGACCTCGACCTCGACGGCACCGGAAACGTGCATGTCGAGACGGGCATCCCGTTCTACGACCACATGCTGACCGCGCTGGGCAGCCACGCCAGCTTCGACCTGGCCGTGCGTGCAGAGGGCGATGTCGAGATCGAAGCGCACCACACGATCGAGGACACCGCGATCGTGCTCGGTCAGGCGCTGGGGCAGGCCCTCGGCGACAAGAAGGGCATTCGCCGGTTCGGCGACGCCTACATCCCGATGGACGAGACGCTGGCGCACGCCGTGGTCGACGTGTCCGGGCGGCCCTACTGCGTGCACACCGGCGAGCCGGATCACCTGCGGCACTTCACCATCGCCGGCAACACGGTGCCCTACCACACCGTCGTCAACCGGCACGTTTTCGAGACGCTGGCCAACAACGCCCGCATCGCGCTGCATGTGCGCGTCCTTTACGGTCGCGACCCGCACCACATCACCGAGGCTCAGTACAAGGCCGTCGCGAGGGCGTTGCGGCAGGCGGTCGAGGTCGATCCACGGGTGTCGGGCGTGCCGTCCACCAAAGGCGCCCTGTGACAACCAAATCCGTGGTTGTCCTGGATTACGGTTCAGGCAACCTGCGTTCGGCGCAACGCGCGCTGCAACGCGTCGGCGCATCGGTGGAGGTGACCGCCGACCTGTCGGCCGCTGCGGCCGCCGACGGCTTGGTGGTGCCCGGCGTCGGCGCCTTCGAGGCGTGCATGACCGGGCTGCGGGGTATAGCCGGCGAGCGGGTGATCGCCGAGCGGGTCGCGGCCGGTCGACCGGTGCTGGGGGTGTGCGTCGGCATGCAGATCCTGTTCGCCCGGGGTGTGGAGTTCGGCGTGGAGACCGAGGGCTGCGGCCAATGGGCCGGTGCCGTAACCCAATTGGACGCGCCGGTGATCCCGCACATGGGCTGGAACGTCGTGCAGGGCGCACCCGGCAGCGCGCTGTTCAAGGGACTGGACGACCACGCGCGGTTCTACTTCGTGCACTCCTATGCCGCGCAGCGGTGGGACGGCGCGCCCGATGCGCTGCTCACCTGGGCCACCCATGGGGTGCGTTTCCTGGCCGCCGTCGAGGACGGCCCGCTGTCCGCCACCCAGTTCCATCCGGAAAAGAGCGGGGACGCCGGGGCCGCGGTGCTGAGCAATTGGGTTGAGGGGTTGTAGACGTGTCGTTGATTTTGTTGCCCGCCGTCGACGTGGTCGAGGGCAGGGCGGTGCGGTTGGTGCAGGGCAAGGCGGGCAGCGAAACCGAGTACGGCTCAGCGCTGGACGCCGCGCTGAATTGGCAACGCGACGGCGCCGAATGGGTGCATCTGGTCGACCTCGACGCGGCGTTCGGCCGCGGCTCCAATCGTGAGCTGCTCGCCGACGTCGTGGGCAGGCTCGGAGTGCAGGTCGAACTGTCCGGCGGTATCCGCGACGACGACTCGTTGTCGGCGGCACTGGCGACCGGCTGCGCACGGGTCAACCTGGGCACCGCCGCCCTGGAGAATCCGCAGTGGTGCGCGGAGGTCATCGCCGAGCACGGCGACAAGGTCGCGGTCGGGCTCGACGTGCAGATTGTCGACGGCGGACACCGGCTGCGCGGCCGCGGCTGGGAGACCGACGGCGGCGACCTGTGGGAGGTGCTGGAACGCCTTGACGGCGAAGGGTGTTCGCGGTTCGTCGTCACCGACGTCACCAAGGACGGCACGTTAACCGGGCCCAACCTCGACCTGCTGCGCGCGGTCGCCGAACGGACCGACGCCCCGGTGATCGCCTCCGGCGGCGTGTCCAGCCTCGACGACTTGCGCGCCATCGCCACGCTGACCCGCAGTGGCGTCGAGGGTGTGATCGTCGGCAAGGCGCTCTACGCCGGCCGATTCAGCCTGCCGCAGGCGCTGGCAGCGGTGGCGGGCTAGGGCGGCAATGGATCTCGACGCGGAAGTGGCCGCGTTGGTAGAGCAAGCGTCGGCGATCCTCGATGCCGCCGCGAAGCCGTTCATCGCCGGCCACCGGGCCGATTCCGCGGTCACCAAGCGCGGCGACGATTTCGCCACCAACGTCGACCTGGCCATCGAACGCCAGGTCGTCGACGCGCTGGTGTCGGCAACCGGAATCCCGGTGCACGGCGAGGAATTCGGCGGCGCAGCGCTCGACTCGCCATGGGTGTGGATTCTCGACCCGGTCGACGGGACGTTCAACTACGCCGCCGGGTCGCCGATGGCGGCGATATTGCTGGGCTTACTGCAGGATGGGAATCCGGTAGCGGGGCTGACCTGGTTGCCGTTCATGGGCGAACGCTACGCCGCGGTGTCCGGTGGGCCGCTGATGAAAAACGGTGTGCCGCAGCCGCGGTTGGCCCATGCCGACTTGGCCGCGTCGGTCATCGGGGTCGGCACTTTCAATGCCGACTCGCGCGGCCGGTTTCCCGGACGCTATCGGGTGACGGTGCTCGAAGAGCTCAGCCGGGTGTGTTCGCGGTTGCGGATGCACGGCGCCACCGGCATCGACCTCGCCTATGTCGCCGACGGGATCCTCGGCGGCTCAATCAGTTTCGGCGACCACGTGTGGGATCACGCCGCGGGGGTCGCGCTGGTGCGAGCCGCGGGCGGCGTCGTCACCAATCTGGCCGGTGAGGATTGGACACCCGATTCGCGCTCCGCGCTGGCCGCCGCCCCCGGTGTGCACGCGCAGATGCTGGAGATCCTGCAGAAGGTGGGACGACCCGATGAGTACTAGCACGCTGGCTGTGCGGGTGATTCCCTGCCTGGACGTCGACGACGGGCGGGTGGTCAAGGGCGTCAACTTCGAGAACCTGCGGGACGCAGGCGATCCCGTGGAGCTCGCCGCGGCCTACGACGCCGAGGGCGCCGACGAACTGACCTTCCTCGACGTCACCGCATCGTCGTCGGGCCGCGCCACCATGCTCGAGGTGGTTCGCCGCACCGCCGAGCAGGTGTTCATCCCACTCACCGTCGGCGGCGGCGTGCGCACGGTCGCCGACGTCGACGTGCTGTTGCGGGCCGGAGCGGACAAGGTGTCGATCAACACCGCCGCGATCGCGCGACCCGAACTGCTGGCCGAGATGGCGGCCCAATTCGGTTCCCAGTGCATCGTGTTGTCGGTTGACGCCCGCACGGTTCCCGCCGGTGCGGCTGCCACGCCGTCGGGCTGGGAGGTCACCACCCACGGCGGCCGGCAGGGCACCGGCATCGACGCCGTCGAGTGGGCGGCCCGCGGCGCCGAGTTGGGGGTGGGCGAGATTCTGCTCAATTCAATGGACGCCGACGGCACCCAGGCCGGCTTCGATCTGGCGATGCTGCGCGCGGTTCGCGCCGCGGTGACGGTACCGGTGATTGCCAGCGGCGGTGCGGGCGCGGCCGACCACTTCGCGCCGGCGGTCGCGGCGGGCGCAGATGCGGTGTTGGCGGCCAGCGTGTTTCACTTCCGGCAGCTGACCATCGGACAGGTGAAGGCGGCAATGGCCGCGGAAGGGATCACCGTACGATGACGCTCGACTCGGCCATCGCCGCGCGCCTCAAGCGCAATTCCGATGGACTGTTCACGGCCATCGTGCAGGAGCGCGGCAGCGGCGACGTGCTGATGGTCGCCTGGATGGACGACGACGCGTTGGCCCGCACCCTGGAAACCCGCGAGGCCACCTATTTTTCGCGGTCCCGCGGGGAACAGTGGGTCAAGGGCGCCACCTCTGGCCACACCCAGCACGTGCACTCGGTGCGCCTGGACTGCGACGGCGACGCGGTGCTGCTGGTGGTGGACCAGGTCGGCGCCGCCTGCCACACCGGCGACCACAGCTGCTTCGACAGAGACGTACTGCTCGGCCCGGAACGGAACTGACCGTTGCGCGTGGGTCGAGCTTGCTCACCGGAATATGACCAAAAAATTACCAAACTATTGGTGCCCATTTAGGCCCAACTTATGAAGCATCGGCTCCGAATGCTAAACGAACCGCGGCCGCCCGGGGCGCGGACAGAAGCAGGGGAATTCCGATGGGACGCAGAGATTTTGTTGGACGCGCTGGGGTATTCGCGGTCGGGCTGGGCATTGGGGCGGCGGTGGCAGCCGGTCCGTGGGTTGCCTCTGCCGATACGTCTTCGCCATTCGATTTCGGTGACTTCGCCAACATCGCCGCCGGGGGTGCGGCGGCCGATTCGGCCCCGTCATTCGATTTCAGTGATATGTCCCTGTCCGTTGATGGGATGACCCTGTTTCAGGACGGCACCGCCACCGCGACTTCGGGCACCGGGGACTTCGCGTTCGCCGACGGCGCCGGCAGCATCGCCAACGCTACTGGCGGAGCCGGCAACACCGCGATCGCCGATGGCGCCGGCGCCGGTTCTACCGCCGACGGCGGCACAGGCGACTACGCTAGCGCCACCGGCATCGATAGCTTTGCCAACGCCAACGGCACGAGCGATTACGCCAGCGCCAGCGGTTACGAGAGCTCGGCCAACACCTTCATCGACAGCGACACCACCGTCATCGCCAACGGCGCCGACAGCAGTGTTGTGATCGACGCAAACAAGGATTTGGGCATCGCCGACGGCACCAACAGCACGGCTGGCGCGGAAGGCACCAACGACATCGCCGCCGTCTTCGGCAATGACAGCGCGGCTAATGTCATCGAAGGCAACGACGACATCGCCGCCGTGAGCGGGAGCAACAGTTCGGCCCAAGCGTTGGAGGGCACCACTGACGTTGCTGCCGTGTACGGCGACGGCAGCACTGCCGGTGCCGGTTTCGGCAGCGGCGATCTCGCGGCCGTTGTTGGCGACGGCCAGAGCGCCTATGCAGAGTTGGCCAGCGGGGCCACCACCGTCGTGCCGTCGTCGTTGGCCGAAATCTTCGACCCGTCACTCGCAACCGGCTCTGCCGACGCATTGTTGCTGACGGACTTGTTGGGGCTGCTCTAGCCAGGAACGAACTGAATCGTCCCGGTCGCGTCGCCCGCCCAGAAAACCACGTGGGTCGCAAAACGTAGGCTGCCGGGCCCGGAATAGTTCAGTGTCTTGAGGATAGTTGCTGGACACGTCCGACGACTCGTCGTTGTGCGGCCTTTGAGTGGTTGACGGCAACGTCAACGATGTCGTTCTGAGGGTGCTAAATGCGAAACGATTGCGGGCGTCGAGTCCGGATAATCGGCCGGCTCGTCTAATATTTCGACCCCCCGCGCTTGCAGACCGGTCTTTGCGCCTCGCCGTTGAAGCGGCAAACAGGCCGGCAATCTGCCCGGATGTCACAGCGCACCGGCGGCACTGTTGCTAGCGTGTCGTCAAACGCGGCGTCGGGGGCTGCAGACAGAGCGCGGAGATGGGCCATGGGTGCAGTGGCACGATCACCGACGGCGCTGGCGCGCCTGCTTCGCATCGGGGCGGTTCCCATGGCGGCGGTTCTGGTCTTCGCCGTCTGGCTGCTCGGCGGTTGGGGTGGCCCGTCAATGATGGCCGTGGTCGAGAGCGTGGGAGCGCTGGGGATTCCGGTATTCGCGGCAATCTGTGTCGGATTCGCCGCGCGACGAACCCACGGCCTACAGCGGCGGTCTTGGGTGTACATGGCCGTCGGACTGACGTCCTGGTCGATCAGCGAACTCGTAGTGCTGTATTACCGGTTCTGGCTAGGCACCGTCGAGCCGGTAATCCCACCGTTGGTAAACACCGGATTCCTGCTGTACCCGGTGGCCGCCTGCGTGGCGATGCTCGTCTTCCCGGCCGGTTACACGGGTGGCGCCCGGTATCGGATGGCTTTGGACGGCGCGATCGTCGCCGCGTCGCTGTTCGTGGTGGCCTGGGTGACGGTGCTGCGCCATGCCTATGCCACGACCGGAACGAAAGGTTCCACCGCCATCGTGTCGTTGGCCTACCCGGCGTTGGAGATCATGGCCGTCACGGTCGCGGTGCTGGTGCTCGCCCGCGCCCACCCCGGTTGGCGTCTGACCGTAATCCTGCTGACGCTGGGTCTGGCCCTGGTCGCGTTTTCGGGCTGCGCTTACGTGTACCTGCTTGCCCGTAACACCTACGCGTTTGAAAGCGCCTGGGGCCTGGGCTGGTCGGCGGGGCTGGCACTCGTGGGCATCGCCGCGCTCAGCTGCCCGTCCGAGCCGCCCTACGCGCCGCCCAAGGCGTCGGCGCCGCCAATATCGCCGATGTCGCTGTGGCTGCCCTACATACCTTTGGCCGTCGCCGGCGGCCTCGAACTCGTCGCGTTTCGCGACAGCGTGAAATCCGACCCTGCTTTCGCCATGGTGCCGTGGCTCGTGATCGCGGTGTTGGCAAGGCAATTCATGGTCGTCGCCGACAACCGACGGCTGCTGCACAGCGTTTCCGATCGGGCGCTGCGTGACCCGCTGACCAACTTGGCAAACCGCGTCCTATTCCACGACCGCCTCGAGCATGCGATCCAGCTCTACCATCGCGACCAGCGCTCGGTAGCCGTGCTGTCGATGGACCTCGACGACTTCAAGCTCATCAACGACAACCTGGGTCATCCCGCGGGCGACGCGCTGCTGATCCAGGCCGCACACCGACTTCTGGACTGCGTCCGACACGGCGACACGGTCGCCCGGCTCGGCGGTGACGAGTTCGCCGTCCTCATCGAAGACGCAGGCGAGAATGCCCATCTGATCGCGTACCAGATCATGGAAGCGTTCGAGCGACCGTTCAGCGCCGACGGCGAAGTCATCTTCATGCGTCCCAGTGCCGGGCTTGCGGTGGCCGACGCCGACGATTCGGGTCTGCGCGCCTCCGAGTTGCTCAAACATGCTGACCTGGCGATGTATTCGGCAAAACGGCTGCGCGGAGGTCTGCAGACGTACAGCTCCGACATGCATCTCCACGACGACACCAGCACCTCCTTCCCGGTGTCCGATGTCCTCTCGCCCCGTGGCGGCCTGGTCGAGGTGCGCCTGCTCAGCGACCTCCGCCAGGCCATCAGCCGTCGTGCCCTGACCGTGCTCTATCAGCCGAAGGTCGATCTGCAAACCACTAACATCGTCGGAGCCGAAGCGCTGGTTCGCTGGCCGCACCCGGTGTTCGGATTGGTACGCCCGCAACAGTTTCTGCCCCTGGTGCGTCAGCACGGCCTGATGCGTACGGTCACCGACCTGGTGCTCGACCAGGCGCTCGGCGACGCGGCCCAATGGCTGCGCCGAGGGGTTGACCTACCGGTCGCCGTCAACCTCTTTCCACCGCTGGTGGGCGATGTCAACCTGCCCAGCCGCATCTTCGATGCACTGGCACGTCACAATTTGCCGGGGCAATCGTTGATCATCGAGATCACCGAGGACCTCCTGCTGGACAACATCGACCGAACCCGCGACGTCCTGGAAGCCTTGCGAGAATACAGTATTCACATCGCACTGGACGACTTCGGTAGCGGCTACTCGGCATTGACCTACCTACGCAAGTTACCCATCGACGAGGTGAAGGTCGACCAGGACTTGATCGGCCACGTGCTGACTGATCCCCGCGCCGACGCCATTGTGCGCGCCGTCATCGATTTGGCGCACTCGCTGAACGTGACGACCGTCGCCGAGGGAGTGGAGAACGTGGAGACGGCGAGGTGGCTGCGCAACTGCGGATGCGAAGTGGCGCAGGGCATCCTCTACAGCCCGCCGATCGCCGCGCCGGCAATGACGGAGTTGCTGGCGTCACCCGCGCCACGGTGATTCAGCCGACTTCCAATCCGTTGGCGGCGCCCACCGCCGCACGCTCCCACTCGTCCTTGCGCACCGCCGGCGCGATCTTCTCTATCCGGATCAGTTCGGCGTTGACGCGAGGCCCGTCGGCGCCATTGGTCATCACGACGGGCGGCCGGAAGGCGAAGATTCTCTTGGCGGTGTTGATGGCCAGCAGGCCGTCGGTGTCGGTAAAGCCGTTGGCGCGCATGGTGTCCTCGGCCCATCGGAGCGGGGTGAGTCCGGCGAAGTCCTTGACGTAGGCGACCCACAGGTGGACATTGCGCTGCGTGTAGAGCTTCGTGAGGGCGCCCTCCACGGCGGTGCGGCCCGCGGGGGTCAACGCTCCGGAAGAGTCGGTGATGTAGCGGGTCAGTGGCACCGACGGACCTGCAGGGGGCGTGGCATCGCCCGACGGCGGGGCGGCGGTGCCCGGTTGGTTGGTGTCGGTGGTCGCGCCGCTGCTCGACTGATTCGCTTGGTGGCGAACCAGTTGCACGCCGACCACCCCTGCCACGGCGAGTACCAACAGGGTCGCAACGGCGGCTAGCAGCAACGCAATCCGCAGCCCGCGCCGCGGTGTCGCCGGAGGCGGCGGCCGCTGTGGCGTTGTGGCAATGCGTCTGGTGGGTGCGGTGGCAGTGTGGGCGGCGCGGGTTTGGGTCGTGCCACTGGGCCGTCCGGTCAGCGCCGCCGCGAAATCCGCACAGGTCGCAAAACGGTCGGCGGGATCCTTCGCAAGGACTTTCGTGAGCACGCCGTTGAGGTCGGCGAGATCGGGTCGTCGCTCGCCGATCGGCGGGGGAGGCGCCGACAGGTGCTGGCTGATGACCACTGCCGCATTGGAGTTGTCGTACGGCGCCGCCCCGGTCAGCAGATGAAAAGCGGCGCAGCCCAACGCGTATTGGTCGGCTCGCCCGTCGATGTCTTTGCCCATCAGTTGTTCGGGCGCGGCGTAGGCCGTCGTGCCCATCACCATGTTCGTCGCCGTGAGACCGCTGATGTCGCCGATCGCCCGGGCAATACCGAAGTCGGCCAACAGAATCCGTCGGCCCCGAGCGTCGGCGGCCGCGAGCAGGATATTGGCGGGCTTGACGTCGCGGTGCAACAATCCGCGTTGATGGGCGTAATCCAGCGCATCGGCGACTGCGCCGACGATCTCGAATACCTCGTCCCTCGGCATGCCGGACGGATACCGGCTGCGCAGCAACTCGGCGGCGTCAGTGCCCTCCACATAGTCCATCGACAGCCACAGCTGGCCCTCGAATTCGCCGCGGTCGTGGATGCCGACGATGTGCGGATGCCACAACTCCGCGGCGATGTCTGCCTCGCGGCTGAATCGCTGCCGGTAGTCGCTGTCCGCGGTCAGCGATGCGGGCAGCACCTTGAGGGCGTCGCGGCGGGGCAGCCGCGGGTGCTGGGCCAGATAAACCTCGCCCATACCCCCGGATCCCAATCGCCGCACGATGGTGTACCCGGCGAACACGTCTCCGTTGTTCAGCGGCATGCCAGCATGCTACAAAGGCGCCGTTTAACTCCGTGCCCGCAGCGTCTGCAGCGCCTTGTCGGCGTGGGTCTCCATGCTCAATTCACTGGAGATCACGTCGAGCACCTTGCGGTCGGTGTCGATGACGAAGGTCGTGCGTTTGACCGGAATCAGTTTGCTCAACAGTCCGCGTTTGACGCCGAACTGCGCCGCGATCGCGCCATCGCCGTCGGACAGCAGCGGGTAGTCGAATTTTTGCGTGTCGGCGAACTTGGCCTGCTTTGCGACGGGATCGACGCTGATGCCGACCCGATTGGCGCCGACCGCAGCGAACTCTTGCGCCAGATCGCGGAAGTGGCAGGCCTCTTTGGTGCACCCGGGTGTCATGGCCGCCGGGTAGAAGAACAACACCACGGGTCCATCGGATAGCAGCGCGCTCAGCTTGCGCGGGGTGCCGGTCTGGTCGGGAAGTTCGAAGTCAGCCACGGCGTCACCGGTTTTCATGGCTGTGACGCTACGCCAGTGCGAGCCGAGCCACTCGGTGCATCTGGGAAGATGACTGCGTGCACACCGACCACAGCGCCGCCACCACCTCGCGGGAGGATTTCCGGGCGCTGGCGGCCGAACACCGCGTGGTGCCGGTGACCCGCAAAGTCCTGGCCGATGCCGAAACCCCGCTGTCGGCGTACCGCAAACTGGCCGACAACCGGCCCGGCACCTTCCTGCTGGAGTCGGCCGAGAATGGGCGGTCGTGGTCGAGGTGGTCGTTCATCGGCGCTGGCGCGCCCTCGGCGTTGACGGTGCGCGACGGCCAGGCGGTGTGGCTCGGCGCGGTTCCGCACGACGCGCCGACCGGTGGGGACCCGCTGCAGGCCCTGCACGCGACCCTGGAGCTGCTGGCCACGGCCGCGCTGCCGGGTCTGCCGCCGTTGTCGGGCGGCATGGTGGGTTTCTTCGCCTACGACCTGGTCCGCCGGCTGGAGCGGCTGCCCGAGCTGGCCGTCGACGACCTGCGCCTGCCGGACATGCTGCTGCTGCTGGCCACCGACCTGGCGGCCGTCGACCACCACGAGGGCACCATCACGTTGATCGCCAACGCGGTGAACTGGAACGGCACCGACGAGCGCGTCGACGAGGCCTACGACGACGCGATCGCGCGGCTGGACGTGATGACCGCCGCGCTGGGTCAGCCGCTGCCGTCGACCGTCGCCGCCTTCATCCGCCCCGAGCCGCAGTATCGGGCGCAACGGACGGTGGAGGAGTACTGCGCCATCGTCGAGCGGCTGGTCAAGGAGATCGAAGCCGGCGAGGCCTTCCAGGTCGTGCCGTCGCAGCGTTTCGAGATGGATACCGACGTCGACGCGATCGACGTGTACCGGATGCTGCGGGTGTCCAACCCGAGCCCGTACATGTATTTGCTCCATGTGCCGAATGATGAAGGCGGCACGGCGTTTTCGATCGCCGGGTCCAGCCCCGAAGCATTGGTGACGGTCCAGGACCGCTGGGCCACAACACATCCGATCGCCGGAACCAGATGGCGCGGCCAGACCGACGAAGAGGATCAGCTGCTGGAAAAGGAGCTGCTGACCGACGAGAAGGAGCGCGCCGAACACCTGATGCTGGTCGACCTGGGCCGCAACGACCTCGGCCGGGTCTGCGTGCCGGGCAGCGTGCGCGTCGAGGACTACAGCCACATCGAGCGCTACAGCCATGTCATGCATTTGGTCTCCACGGTGACCGGCTTGCTCGCCGAGGGGCGCACCGCGCTGGACGCCGTGACGGCTTGCTTCCCGGCCGGAACGTTGTCCGGCGCGCCGAAGGTTCGCGCGATGGAGCTGATCGAGGAAGTGGAGAAGACCCGCCGCGGCCTGTACGGCGGCGTGCTGGGCTACCTCGATTTCGCGGGCAACGCCGACTTCGCGATCGCCATCCGCACCGCGTTGCTGCGCGACGGCACCGCCTACGTGCAGGCCGGTGGCGGGGTGGTGGCCGACTCCAACGGGCCCTACGAGCACACCGAGGCGACCAACAAGGCGCGCGCGGTGCTCAACGCGATCGCGGCGGCAGAGACGCTGACCACCCCGGATGCCGATCGGGATGGCTGATGACCAGCCGGGCCGGGTGTCGATCCGGGTAGCGCAGCTCCTGCTGGTGGTTGCGGCCGCCGGGTTGTGGGCGGCGTCGAGGCTGACCTGGGTCGAACTGCGCACTTTCGACGGGCTGGGCCCGCCGAAGCTCGTCACACTCTCCGGAGCGGCGTGGTCGGCCGCCCTGCTGCCGCTGGCCCTGGTGCTGCTGGCCACCGCCGTTGCCGCGCTGGCCGTGCGGGGCTGGCCGTTGCGGATGCTCGCGGCGCTGGTCGCCGCCGCCAGCCTGGCGATCGGTTATCTGGCGATCAGCCTGCTTGTCATCCCGGACGTGGCCCCGCGGGGAGCCGACGTCGCGCACGTCCCGGCGTTCGAATTAGTTGGCAGCCAACGGCATTACCCAGGTGCGGTCACCACGCTGGCGGCCGCGGTGTGCACGTTGGTCAGCGCCGTGCTGTTGATGCGGGCGGCGGCCTCGACCCGCGGCACCGCCACGAAATTTGTGACGCCCGCGGCACGTCGGTCACTGGCACCGCCTGACGACGGGGACATGTCGGAGCGAATGATCTGGGATGCCCTCGACGAGGGCCGCGACCCGACCGAGCAGCCGTCGGAGCGGGCGACATCCGATGACCAACCGCGACACGAAGCTGACAGCGAGGGTCGGTGACGGGACGCGCGCCGACGGTCGCTACCCTTCGAAGGGCGGCTTTGATCTGCCGGCAACGGTGGGGAAGGAACCTACAGACATGAGTTCGGCGAGCGTGCTCGACTCCATCATTGAGGGAGTCCGTGCCGACGTTGCCGCTCGTGAGGCTGTCGTGAGCATGTCCGAGGTCAAGGCGGCCGCCGAGAAGACACCGACTCCGAGGGACGTCCTGGCGGCGTTGCGCGAGGCCGGTATCGGCGTCATTGCCGAGGTCAAGCGCGCGAGTCCGTCGGCCGGAGAGCTCGCATCCATTGCTGACCCAGCCCAATTGGCGTGCGCGTACGAGGACGGCGGCGCGCGGATCATCAGCGTCCTGACCGAACAGCGCCGTTTCCACGGCTCGCTGGACGATCTCGACGCGGTGCGCGCGGCGGTGTCGGTTCCGGTATTGCGCAAAGACTTTGTCGTCGGGCCCTACCAGATTCACGAGGCACGTGCGCACGGCGCGGACATGCTGCTGCTGATCGTCGCGGCGCTGGATCAGCCGGCGCTGGAGTCGATGCTGGAGCGCACCGAGTCGTTGGGCATGACCGCATTGGTCGAGGTGCACACCGAGGAAGAAGCGGACCGGGCATTGACGGCCGGGGCCCGAGTGATCGGCGTGAACGCCCGCGACTTACGAACGCTGCGAGTGGATCGGGACTGCTTCGCGCGTATCGCGCCCGGGCTGCCGTCCGGCGTGATCAAGATCGCCGAATCCGGTGTGCGGGGCAGGGCCGACCTGCTGGCGTACGCCGGCGCGGGCGCCGATGCGGTGTTGGTCGGTGAGGGCTTGGTGACCAGCGGCGACCCTCGCGCAGCGGTCGCCGACCTGGTCACCGCCGGCAAGCATCCGTCGTGTCCGAAGCCGGCGCGCTAGCGGGGTTGAACCCGATGAGCCGCTTGCACGTTGAGCGTTCGTGATGGCAGACATTCCCCCGCAAGCGGGAGGTACCCCCATGCGTCCCTTAGAACTTCCGCGTTCCAGCGCGGCAATCGCCGAACCCACCGACCACGATCCCGACTCCCGTGGCCATTTCGGTGTGTACGGGGGCAGGTTCGTCGCCGAGGCGCTGATGGCGGTGATCGAAGAGGTCACTGCCGCCTACGAAAAAGCGCGCACCGACCAGACGTACCTGGATGCGCTCGACAAGCTGCAGGTGCATTACACGGGTAGGCCGTCGCCCCTGTACGAGGCTGTCCGACTCGGCGAGCACGCCGGCGGGGCTCGGATTTTCCTCAAACGAGAAGACTTGAACCACACCGGTTCTCACAAGATCAACAACGTGCTGGGTCAGGCCTTGCTGGCGCAGCAGATGGGCAAGACACGGGTGATCGCCGAGACCGGCGCCGGCCAGCACGGCGTGGCCACGGCCACCGCCTGCGCGCTGCTCGGCCTGGACTGCGTCATCTATATGGGCGCCATCGACACCGCGCGGCAGGCGCTCAACGTCGCGCGGATGCGGCTGCTGGGCGCCGAGGTGGTGTCGGTCGAGTCGGGTTCGAAGACACTCAAAGACGCGATCAACGAAGCCTTCCGCGACTGGGTCACCAACGCCGACAGCACCTACTACTGCTTCGGCACGGCCGCAGGCCCGCATCCCTTCCCGACGATGGTGCGCGACTTCCAGCGCGTCATCGGCCTCGAGGCCCGGGTGCAGATTCAGGATCAGGCCGGCCGACTGCCCGACGTCGTCACCGCATGCGTCGGCGGGGGGTCCAACGCGATCGGAATTTTCCACGCGTTCCTCGACGACCCCGGTGTCCGGCTGGTCGGCTTCGAGGCCGCCGGCGACGGCGTCGAGACCGGCCGTCACGCAGCGACGTTCACCGGCGGCTCGCCCGGGGCGTTTCAAGGGTCGTTTTCCTACCTCCTGCAGGACGACGACGGGCAGACCATCGAGTCGCATTCGATCTCGGCCGGCCTGGATTATCCGGGTGTGGGCCCAGAACACGCGTGGCTGAGGGACACCGGACGCGCCGAATACCGGCCGATCACCGACACCGAGGCGATGGATGCGTTCGGGCTGCTGTGCCGCACCGAAGGCATCATCCCCGCGATCGAATCGGCGCACGCCGTGGCAGGCGCCATCAAGCTGGGCGTCGAGATGGGCAGCGGGGCAGTGATCGTGGTGAATCTGTCCGGTCGCGGTGACAAGGACGTCGAGACGGCCGCGAAATGGTTCGGCCTGCTCCCGGACGGCGACGATGCGGGCAGCGGAGCTGCCCGAGGAGAAGCTGGACAATCAGATCCCGATGCGAACGGCGGCCGATCATGACCGTGGAGCAGAGCGAGAAAAGCGGTCTGGCAGCGCTTTTCAGCGCCTGCAGACACGAGAATCGCGCCGCGCTGATCGGCTATCTGCCGACCGGATACCCCGACGTGCCGACGTCGATCGATGCGATGACGGCGTTGATCGAATCCGGCTGCGACCTCATCGAAGTCGGGGTGCCCTACTCGGATCCGGGTATGGACGGACCCACGATCGCGAACGCGTCGGAAGTCGCGTTGCACGGCGGCGTGCGAGTCCGTGACACGTTGGCCGCCGTCGAGGCGATCAGCGCCGCCGGTGGCCGGGCAGTCGTGATGACCTACTGGAACCCGGTGCTGCGCTACGGGATTGATGCCTTCGCGCGCGACCTTGCCGCGGCGGGCGGGCGCGGACTGATCACCCCGGACCTGATTCCGGACGAGGCCGACGAGTGGTTGGCGGCATCGGGTCAGCACCAGTTGGACCGCATCTTCCTGGTCGCACCGTCATCGACGCCGCAGCGCCTGGCGGCGACGGTTGAGGCTTCGCGCGGATTCGTCTACGCGGCATCGATCATGGGTGTGACCGGCGCCCGTGACGCGGTGTCGCACGCTGCGCCGGAACTGGTCGGCCGTATCAAGGCCGTGTCCGAGATACCCGTCGGGGTGGGTCTGGGCGTGCGGTCCCGCGAGCAGGCCGCTCAGATCGCGGGCTACGCCGACGGTGTCATTGTCGGCTCGGCGCTCGTTTCTGCACTTGCCGACGGTATGCCGGCGTTGCGTGCGCTGACCGAAGAACTCGCCGCCGGTGTGCGCCAAAGGATTTCCGGTTCATGACGACGACCGTCCTTGCGTATTTCCCGAGTCCGCCGCAGGGGGTCTGGTATCTGTCGCTGTGGCACCTACGGGTGCCACTTCGTGCGTACGCACTCTTCATCATCCTGGGCATCATCGCGGCGCTGCTGATCGGTGATCGACGCTGGGCGGCCCGGGGCGGCGAACGCGGCGTGATCTATGACATCGCTTTGTGGGCGGTGCCTTTCGGCCTCATCGGCGGTCGGCTGTATCACCTGGCCACCGATTGGCGGACATACTTCGGCGAGGGTGGCGCGGGACCGATGGCCGCGCTGCGCATCTGGGACGGCGGACTGGGTATCTGGGGCGCCGTCGCGTTGGGCGGTGTGGGTGCATGGATCGCCTGTCGACGGCGAGGCATTCCGCTGCCCGCGTTCGGCGACGCGATAGCCCCCGGCATCGTTCTCGCGCAGGCGATCGGCCGAATCGGAAACTACTTCAACCAAGAGCTTTACGGCCGGGAAACCACGATGCCGTGGGGCCTGGAAATCTTCTACCGTCGCGATCCGGCCGGGTTCGTCGACGTGCATTCGCTCGATGGGGTGTCGACCGGGCAGCTCGCGATGGTTGTACAGCCCACGTTCCTCTACGAATTGCTTTGGAACGTCCTGGTATTCGCGGTACTGATCTACCTCGATCGCCGCTTCACGATCGGGCATGGCCGACTGTTCGCGCTGTACGTCGCCGGGTACTGCGTCGGGCGGTTCTGGATCGAGCTGTTGCGCGACGACACCGCGACACATGTCGCCGGAATTCGGATCAACTCCTTCACCTCGACGTTCGTCTTGATCGGCGCGGTGGTGTATCTGATTTTGGCGCCCAAGGGGCGCGAAGATCCGGCGACGCTTAGCGGCTCGGCAGCCGAGCTCCTTGAACCGGACGAACCCGACGAGGACGCAGCCGACGCCGAGTCGGAGTCGGATTCGACCGACGATGCCGAAGCCGTCGAGTCGGCCGCGGCCGACAAACCCAACGTCGATGCGGAAGCGGTCGACGTGGAAGCCGACGCGGCCGAAATCGACGGCCCCGAGGTTGAGGTGGCCGAGGAGCACGACGAAGAGCCGCAGCCCGAAGAGGTTGCCGAATCCGACGAAGACGAGACCGCCGAACCTGAGGCAGAGGAACCGCAGGACGCGACGACAGACGAGTCAGCGGAATCCACCGACGGGGAAGACGACGAGGCGGAACCAGAGGACACGGAAGCCGAGGAAGCCGAGGCAGCCGAGTCCGACGAGGCCGAGTCCGACGAAGACGAGACGACGCAAGACGAAGACGAGGCCGACGAGGCCGAGGACACGGAAGACGAACACGAGGCGCCGGACGCTGCCGAAGAACCGTCCGACTCGACCGCAACGCAGTCAGACCACGGCTGATGACCAAGCCCGCTGGTCGCTGGTCGTCGGGTCATCGCTACGCCGCGCTGGGATCGGGCGCATTGCTGGCCGGGGCGATCGGTTACGTCGGCCTGGTCGACCCGCACAAGCCGGACTCGGTGTTTCCTGTCTGCCCGTTCCGGCTGCTCACCGGGTGGAATTGCCCGCTGTGCGGTGGCCTTCGCATGACCCATGACGTGCTGCACGGTCACCTGGCCGCGGCGATCAACGACAACATCGTGCTCCTCGTCGCCATCCCGGTATTCGCCGGATGGATTCTGCTGCGCCGCCGCCGCGGAAAACCGGCGTTGACGGCGCCGGCCGGGGCCACCGTCTTGATCACATTGGTGGCGTGGACCGTTGTGCGTAACCTGCCCGGATTCCCGTTGGTTCCGACGCTGCTTACCCATTAGCCCGCTGTCGGATCGATAACCGATGCGAGATGATCAGCTGGCACGACTATGCTGATTCGTCGTGGCGAGACGCGGCAAGATCGTCTGTACTCTCGGTCCGGCCAGCAGCACTGACGAGGCCGTCAGAGCGCTGGTCGAAGCCGGAATGGACGTCGCCAGAATGAACTTCAGCCACGGCGAATACAGCGATCACAAAGCCGCCTACGACCGCGTGCGTGCGGCCTCCAATTCCACCGGACGCGCGGTGGGATTGCTCGCGGATCTGCAGGGACCCAAGATCAGGCTCGGGCGTTTCGCCGACGGATCCACCTACTGGGCGGACGGCGAAACCGTGCGGATCACCGTTGCCGACTGCGTGGGCTCCCATGACCGGGTTTCGACCACCTACAAGCAGTTGGCCAAGGACGCGGCTCCCGGTGACCGCGTTCTCGTCGATGACGGCAACGTCGGGTTGGTCGTCGACAAGATCGATGGCGACGACGTCGTGTGCACGGTCACCGAAGGTGGGCCGATCAGCAACAACAAGGGAATGTCGCTGCCCGGCATGAACGTGTCGGCTCCTGCGCTGTCGGAAAAGGACGTCGACGACCTGGAGTTCGCGATGCACTTAGGCGTCGACATGGTCGCGTTGTCGTTCGTGCGCTCGCCGTCCGACGTCGAGCTGGTGCACGAGGTGATGGATCGGGTCGGCCGACGGGTACCGGTCATCGCCAAACTCGAGAAGCCGGAAGCCATCGACAATCTCGAGGCCGTGGTGCTGGCCTTCGATGCGGTGATGGTCGCCCGCGGCGACCTGGGCGTCGAGCTTCCGCTCGAAGAGGTTCCGCTGGTCCAGAAGCGCGCCATCCAAATGGCCAGGGAGAACGCGAAACCGGTCATCGTGGCCACCCAGATGCTCGAGTCGATGATCGAGCACTCGCGCCCGACCCGGGCGGAGGCCTCCGACGTCGCCAACGCCGTGCTCGACGGTGCCGACGCGGTGATGCTGTCCGGTGAAACCTCGGTCGGCAAATTCCCGTTGGCCGCCGTGCAGACGATGGCGCGAATCATCTGTGCCGTGGAAGAGAATTCGACGGCCGCCCCGCCTCTAACTCACATGCCTCGCACCAAGCGGGGAGTGATCTCCTATGCGGCCCGCGATATCGGCGAACGACTCGATGCCAAGGCGCTGGTCGCCTTCACCCAGTCCGGCGACACCGTGCGCCGACTGGCCCGGCTGCACACGCCGCTGCCGCTGCTGGCGTTCACCCCACTGCCCGAAGTCCGCAGCCAGCTGGCGATGACCTGGGGCACCGAGACGTTCATCGTGCCGGTCATCCAAACGACCGACGGCATGATCCGCCAGGTCGACAAGTCGTTGCTGGAGCTCGGCCGTTACAAGCGCGGCGACCTGGTCGTCATCGTCGCGGGCGCACCTCCGGGCACCGTCGGCTCGACGAACCTGATCCACGTGCACCGCATCGGCGAAGAGGACGTCTAATAGCGGGCCACTAGGCTGGGCCAGTGTCTGACTTCGACGAGCTGATGGCGGTGCTCGACCTGCACCCCATGGGCGACGGCATTTTCATCGGATCCCATCCCAGCAAGAACCCGCCTCGGACCTTCGGCGGCTTGTTGATGGCGCAGTCGTTCGTCGCAGCCACCCGCACACTGACCCGCGATCTGCCGCCCAACGCGTTGTCCGCACACTTCATCAACGGCGGCGACATCGCCAAGGACCTCGAATTCCAGGTGGTGTCGCTGCGTGACGAGCGCCGCTTCGCGAACCGCCGCGTCGAAGTGACCCAGGACGGCATGCTGCTGGCGACGGTGATGATGTCCTACCTGGCCGGCGGCAGCGGTCTCGAGCACAACGTCGCGCCCCCGGATGTCGCCGACCCCGAGGCGTTGCCGACGATCAAGGAGCTGTTGAGGGGGTACGAGGACAGGGTCCCGTTGTTCGTCAACGCCCTGCAACCCATCGAATGGCGCTACACCAACGATCCGTCATGGGTGATGCGCGAAAAGAACGGACGGCTCGACTACAACCGGGTCTGGGTCAGGGCCGAAGGCGTTCTGCCGAACGATCCCGCGCTGCACACCGCCACCATGCTGTATTGCTCGGACACCACCGTGCTGGACTCGATCATCACCACGCACGGGCTGTCGTGGGGATACGACCGCATCTTTGCCGCGACCGTTAACCACTCGGTCTGGTTTCACCGCCAGGTCGATTTCAACGACTGGGTGCTGTATTCCACGTCCTCGCCGGTGGCGACCGACTCCCGCGGGCTGGGTACCGGCTACTTCTTCGACCGATCCCGTCGGCCGGTCGCCACGGTGGTGCAAGAAGGGGTAATCAAGTATTTCCCCGAATCGCGCAGCTAGGCCCGCAGGCAACGATTCGGTTGCGGCGCACCGTGTGCCGCTGCACCAAAGCCCTGGTGAGGCGTAATCTTTTGGGTGGTTGGGTAGCTGAGCCAGCCGGAGGTGCGCGTGAAACAGTCAATCGGCGTCGCGCCCGCGACCCGCTCCGGTGAGCGGGTCGTCCACGTCAATTCCCCGGTGGCGCGCTGGATTAGCGCGCTGGCATTGCTGGGTGCGGCGTGCTGGTTTGTTGTGGCGATCGTGCGCGCCCATGAATATGCGGGCTGGCAGGCGACCGGCCGGCTGGAATGGTCACTGACGGTGTTCGCGGCGGTCGCGTTGATCGCTCGGGGCATCTTCCTGGGCCGCCCGGTCACCGCCCGGCACGCGACGGCCGCGGCGATCGTCATGTTCGCCGGAATCGCCTCGCACGTAGTGTCTTTCGATCTGGTCGGCGATGTGCTGATCGCGGCGTCCGGTCTGGCGCTGATGTGGCCCACCTCTGCGCGACGGCAGCCCGGCGACCTGTCTCGGGTGTGGCAGTTGATCGACGCCACCCACGGTGACCCGTTGGCGCCCTTCGCCATGCAGGCCGGCAAGTGCTACCTGTTCAGCGCCGACGGCGCGGCCGCAGTCGCATACCGGACGCGCATCGGCTTCGCGGTGGTCAGCGGCGACCCCGTCGGTGACGAAGCAAAATTCCCCCAACTGATCGCCGACTTCGCCGCCATGTGCCACGCCCATGGCTGGCGCATCGTGGTGCTGGCCTGCAGCGAACGGCGGTTGCCGCTGTGGACCGACCCGAAGGTGGTCGGCCAAGTGTTGCGGCCCATACCGATCGGCCGCGATGTCGTCATCGATGTGGCCGACTTCGCGATGGTCGGGCGCGAGTTCCGCAACCTGCGTCAGGCAGTCCAGCGCACGCACAACTGCGGCATCACCACCGAGATCATCGCGGAGCAGAACCTCGACGGCCGGCAACTGGCCGAGCTCGCCGCTGTGCTGCGCGCGTCGCCCAGCGGCTCGCACACCGACCGCGGATTCTGCATGAGTCTGGACGGTGTCCTGGAAGGCCGGTTCCCGGGGATACAACTGGTCGTGGCGAGGGACAAGTCGGGGCGCGCGCAGGGGTTTCACCGCTACGCCACCGCCGGCGGCGGCAGCGAAATCACGCTTGAAGTGCCGTGGCGGCGCCGCGGCGCGCCCAATGGGATCGACGAGCGGCTCAGCATCGACATGATCAACGCGGCCAAATATGTTGGGGCACAACGGGTATCACTGTCATTCGCGGCCTTCCCGGAGCTGTTCGACGAGGAACATCGCGGCAGAATGCAGAACATCTTCTACTGGCTGATCCATCGGCTGGATCCGTTGATCGCGCTCGAGTCGCTGTATCGGTACCTGCGCAAGTTCCATGCGGTGGACGAACGGCGTTACGCGCTGGTGTCATTGACCCAGCTGGTCCCGCTGATCTACGTGCTGCTGTCGCTGGAGTTCATGCCCCGGCGGCGTGGCTTGTGACGATCTAGGGCAGGGGTGTTGGCGTCAGCGTGACGCTCAACCGGTCTTGGACGTTTTGCCGAAACTGTTCCGAACACTGCTGTTGCTGGGCTTGGTCGGTACCGGCTTTCTGCATGCAGTCGATGTAGTCGCCGCCGCCGACGTCCTTCCAGACCGCCGTCCAGATCGCGATGAACGCCAGCCCGACGATGATCGCCAAGCCGCCAAGCACGATGCCCGCGATCGCGACCCCACCGTTGTCGGCGGTGCCGCGCTTGACGCGTCCGCGGCCGAGGAATCCGACGACCACCGCGATAACCCCCAGAATGATCGGCGCGAAGACCGACCAGACGCTGACCAACGCCACGATCGCCAGGATCAGCGACGCGATGCCCAGCCCATTTTTGGGTGCCGACGGCGGTGGGGGGTAGCCGTAGTACGGGGGCGGTGGAGGTAGGGGGTGGCCGCCCGGATCCGGGCCGGGCCGAAATTGGTGCGGGTATGGGTAAGGCGGCGGGGATTGCTGCGGGTTCTCACGTCTGCCCGGCGGGTCCGGGAATCCGGTCATGACTCGCTCTCTACATCGGGCGGCGTTGACAACTATTCATCAGAGTACTCGCCGGCGCAGATGCGCAGTTCTGGGCACCGAATGTTGTTAGGCAGGTGATGAATAGCCACCACCACGGTTCGCTCGGCCGTGACCAGTCCACCGTGCGGAGTCAACAACGCGCGGAGGATGAGGTCTGCGTCGGCGGCGTCGAGGTGTTCGGTGGGCTCATCCAGCAGCACCAACCGCGCGGGAGAGATGATCGCTCGAGCCAGCAGTAGCCTCCTGCGCTGGCCCGCGGACAGCGCCTCCGCCCCGGCGGCCAGAATCGTGTCCAATCCGGCCGGCAGCCCGGACAGCCATGGTTGCAGACCGACCAGTTCCAGGGCGGCGGTCAGTTCGTGGTCTGGGCAATCGCCGCGCGCCACCAGCAGGTTGTCCCGGACGGTCGTGGCGAAGATGTGTGCGTCCTCGGCGAAAAACGTTACGGCCAGGCGTAACTCGCGTTCGTCGATCATGCCCAGCGGTGTGCCGCCCAGCGTCACCTCGCCACGCACCGGCGTCAGCAGGCCCGCGAATGTCATAAGCAGCGTGGTTTTGCCTGATCCGCTGGGCCCGGTGACCGCCAGCCTGGCGCCGGAAGGCAGGTCGACACTCACCGCTCCGGCCACAGTCGCGGCACCGCCGTGACCGGCAATCAAGTCGTGGGTGCGCAGCGGACCGGTCAGTGACCGACCTGCCGGCTTAGCAGTTGGCGCCGCACCATTCGCCGACGCCAGGTCGAGCAGACGCCGCGCCGCCAACCGCGACCGAGTCAGCTGGATGGCGGCGGCCGGCAATGCAGTGGTCGCTTCGAACGCCGACAGCGGCAACAACATCAAGACGGCCAGGGTGGTGGGGGCAACCGTCCCGGCCAAGCCGATTGCAGCCGCCACGGCGCCGACCGCGCTGACGCCGATCGCCGCGGTAGGAATGGCTGCCGCGAACGCGGCGGGCCGGGCCGCCGCGTCGATGGCGTGGGCCCAATCACGGTGCTGGCGTTGCGAATCCAGCACCAAGCCCGGCAGTCTGCCAGCGACCTGCAGCTCGGGCCCGTGCTCCAGCACCAGCATCGCTGACACGTCGCGAGCCGAATGATGCTGGTGTGCAACCGCTTCCTGTGCGGCGGCGGCCCTTGACGTCAGCCACGGCGCGACGGTGCCGGCGAGCAGCAGGCAGATCGCCAGCACCGCAGCGGCCGACGCCGAGATGACCGCGACGACCACCGTCGCCGCCAGCGCCAGCACGGCCGCGACGCTGAACGGCAGCACGGCGCGGACCAGGACGTCGGCCAGCTGATCGACGTCGCTGCCGACTCGGGCGACCAACTCGCCGCTGTGCAAGCGCGTCACGACGTCGGTGGAACCGTGCGCCAAGTGGGAGTAGATCCGCGCCCGGGCGGTGCCCGCCGCACGCAACGCGGTGTCGTGGGCAACGAGCCGTTCGCAGTAGTGCAGCACGCCGCGGGAAATCGCGAACGTCCGGACCGCCACCACCGCGATCGACAGGTCCAGCACAGGTGGCATCTGCCAGGCGCGGGTGATCAGCCAGGCCGATACCCCCGCGAGGGCCAGCGCGCTGCCCAGCGATAACGCCCCGAGCGTGATGCCGAGCAGCAGGCGTGGCAGCCGCGGGCGCAGCAGGCGCAGCGCGGCGAGCAGGGGATCAGACACCGGCATGCTGGACGTCTCCCACTGCGACCACGTCGACGACGTGATCACCGATCCCGACAACCTGCTGCCGGTGTCCGACGACCACCACGGTGTCGCCGGCGCGCGCCCGTTCGACGATGGCACACAGGACGCGGGCCTCGGTTGCGGCATCGAGGTGAGCGGTGGGCTCGTCGAGCAGCAGGACCGGGGCCGGCGATCCGAACGCGCGGGCCAGGCCGAGTCGTTGCCGCTGACCCAGTGACAGGCCCACTCCGCCGCGTCCGATGAATGTTCGCAGTCCGTCCGGTAGGTCTGCGAGTACGTCATCAAAACCCGCTGCCGCACAGGCGGTCTCAGTGTCGACGAGGTCACCAAACAGGGCCAGGTTGTCGGCGACGCTGCCGGGAATCAGCACCGGGCGTTGCGGCAGCCAGGACAGCTGCTTCCACCACGCGGTCGGTTCGAGATCGGCGATGTCGATTCCGGCCACGGTGATCCGGCCGCTGGCGGCCGTGGCAAGGCCGGCGATCGCCTGCAGCGTCGTGCTTTTCCCCGCTCCGTTCGGGCCGGTCAACACGGTCACCTGGCCCGGCCGGATCACCGCGCTGAGGTCGGCGGGCCAACAGCCGTCGCGCCCCGCGACGCTGAGCTTGTCGACAACAATCTCGGCGCCTCGTGCCGACACAGTCCGGGAGCCCGGGATGCTTCCCGGGGAGTCCTCGATCAACGCGAACGCCTTGTCGGCGGCAGCCCGGCCGTCTTGAGCCGCATGGAATTCCACGCCGATGCGGCGCAGCGGCCAGTACACGTCGGGCGCAAGCAACAGCACGGTCAGAGCGGTGCCCAGGCCGATGCCACCGAAAACCAGGCGAAGGCCGATGCTGACCGCGACCAGGGCGACGCCAAGGGTGGCAAGCATTTCCAACACCAGCGCCGACAGGAAGGCGATCCGCAGCGTCGACATCGCCGAACGGCGATGGGTTGCCGACAGCTCGGCGATGCGGCGCTCGGGGCCGGCGGCGCGACCCAATGCCCGCAGCGTCGGAATTCCCGCGATCAGATCCAGCAACCGGGCTTGCAGTGTCGCCATGGCGGCCAGCGCGGCGGCGGACCGCTCGGCGGTCGCCAGGCCGATCAGCACCATGAAGACCGGAATCAACGGCAGCGTGATCACAGCGATCAGAGTCGATTTCAGGTCGTAGAGACCTAGGACCACCGCGCTCATCGGGGTCAGGATCCCGGCCAGCAGCAGCGCCGGCAGGTATGCGGTGAAATAGGGGCGCAACGCGTCGAGCCCGCGGGTCACCACCGCGGCCGCGTCGTCGCGTTGGGCCGCGAGTTGCCTTGGCGGCCGGGCGGTGACGGCCGCGAGCACCTGCCCGCTGAGATCGGCGATCACCTCGCTGGCGCCGTGCTGACCCAGCCGTGCCTGCGCCCACTGCGCCACTGTGCGCACCGCCCACACCGACAGCAGGATCGACAACATCGGCGCCCACTGAGCCAAGGTGCGTGCCCCGGGGTCGGTGATGACGCGGGACGCGATGTGCGCCAGCAGAATCGCCGACGCGATCGCACAACCGGAGATCACCAGACCGCAAGCAACTGTCGCGACCAAGAAGTGGCGCAATGCTTTAGATGTACGCCACAAACGCGGATCCAGCGGAGCTCGGCTGCTCCCGCTCAGGGCGCTCGCCTCGCCAAGCCGATCGACGGTGGTATCTGGTCAGCCGAAATCCGTTGACGGAAAACCCAATACGTCCACGCCTGATACAGGATCACGAGCGGCGCGAAGATCCCAGCGGCCCACGTCATGATCTTCAACGTGTAGGCGCTCGACGATGCGTTGTCGATCGTCAGGCTCCACTGCGGGTCGAGCGTCGAGGGAACCAGGTCGGGATACAGCGCCCCGAACAGCAACACCACGACCGCGGTAACCACCAGGGCGGTGCACAGAAAGGCCCAGCCCTCGTGTTTGCGGCTGTAAACCAGTGCCACCGCGGCCAATTGCGCGACGACGGCCGCGGCCAGCACCAGCCAGGTCCACGTCTTGCCGTGGCTGATCTGCGTCCATATCCCGAACGCGGCGACCAGGACGGTGACCGGCAGCGCCAGCCAGACGGCCACCCGCAAAGCATCGTCGTGGACGGGGCCGGATGTCTTCAGCGCCACGAAGATTGCGCCGTAGAGCAGGAACAGCCCGCAGGTGGCCAGGCCGCCCAGCAGCGTATACGGGTTCAGCACATCCGTAATCGACAGGTCGACCTGATGTCTGGCGTCGACGGGAAGGCCGCGGACCAGAATCGCGAAGGCCACTCCCCACAGCACCGCGGGCAGCCAGGAGCCGATCGCGATGGCCAGATCGGCCCAGCGCCGCCACTTCGGATCGTCGATTTTGCCGCGCCATTCGATGGCCACCGCGCGGACGATCATGCCGAACAGGATCGCCAGCAGCGGCAGATAGAGCGTCGAGAACACGGTGGCATACATGCCGGGGAACGCGGCGAACATCGCCCCGCCGGCGGTCAGCAGCCACACTTCGTTGCCGTCCCAGACCGGTCCGATGGTGTTGAGCACCGCACGTCGACGCGGCTCGGGATCGCCACCGCCCAGCCGGGCCAGCGGCTCCATCAGCATGCCGACGCCGAAATCGAAGCCCTCGAGGATAAGAAAGCCGAGGAACAGGACTGCGAGGATGCCGAACCACAGTTGGTGAAGAGCCACCGTTCAACTCCTTCCGGTCAGCAGTCTCAGTAGGCGAATGACAGCGGCGCGACGTCGTCGGCGCCGGGCGGAGCGGGTGGTGCAGGCTCCGCATCGTGCTCCAGTGGCCCTTCAGCGACATAGCGTTTCAACAGCCAGAACCAGATGACGGCAAGCACCGCGTAGATCAGTGTGAAAGTCACCAGCGAGATGACCACCATCACCGGCGCATGGTGCGACACGCCGTCGGCGACGACGAGGTGGACATTCGGGTCGCCAGTCGGGTTGGGCGCGACGATCCAGGGCTGGCGACCCATCTCGGTGAAAACCCAACCGGCGCTGTTGGCCAGAAAAGGGGTCGGGATGGTCAGCAGCGCCGCACGGGAGAACCACCGCTGATCGGGAACCCGGCCGCCGCGACTCAGCCATAGTGCGGCGAGCGCGAACAGCACTGGGATCAAAAGAAATCCGATCATCGCGCGGAAGGACCAGTAGGTGACGAATAGGTTCGGCCGATAATCGCCCGGGCCGAAGCGCTCCTGGTCGTCGCGCTGAATGTCGCGCACACCCTGCAGCGTCACGTCGTTGAATCGGCCCTTCGCCAGAAATGGCAATACGAAGGGAACCTCGATGACGCGGGTGAGGCCGTCGCAGTTGTTCTGCCTGCCGACGGTCAGGATGGAGAACTGAGGATCGGTTTGGGTGTCGCACAATGACTCCGCCGACGCCATCTTCATCGGCTGTTGATGGAACATCAGCTTGCCCTGGGCGTCTCCGCTGAAGAACAGCGCGAAGGTCGCCGCGAGCGCGACCCAGCAGCCAAGGATCGTCGCCGGACGATACATGCTGCGGACATCGCCGTCGCCTGGTCGGTTGTGCGAGCGGACCATCCACCATGCGGACACCGCCGCGACGAATGTGCCGCCCGTCAGCAACGAGCCGGCGACCGTGTGCCCGAACGCCGCCAATCCGGTGTTGTTCGTGAACAGCGTCAAAATGCTGTGCAGCTCAGCGCGTTTGGTTGTCGGGTTGTAGTGGGCGCCGACCGGGTGCTGCATGAACGAGTTCGCCGAGATGATGAAGAAGGCGGACAGGTTCACCGCGATGGCGACGATCCATATGCACGCCAGGTGGATGCGGCGGGGGAGTCGGCTCCACCCGAAGATCCACAATCCGAGGAAGGTGGATTCGAAGAAGAACGCGGCCAAGCCTTCCATGGCCAGTGGAGCGCCGAACACGTCGCCAACGAACCGGGAGTACTCACTCCAGTTCATCCCGAACTGGAACTCCTGCACGATTCCGGTGGCAACACCGAGTGCGAAGTTGATCAGAAAGAGCTTGCCGAAGAACTTGGTAAGCCGATACCACGCAACGTTGTCGGTGACCACCCACACCGTCTGCATAACCGCGATCAGCGGTGCCAGGCCGATCGTGAGCGGCACGAAGATGAAGTGGTAGACGGTGGTGATACCGAACTGCCACCGCGACACGTCTACGACATCCATGTGTCATCTCCCGCCAACGGGACTTGGTACTACGACGCAGTGTAGTAGAAAGTCGCGAGTATTCCTACGGCTCCTGTCGGCCACTATCCAATCGATCGGGACGCGTCGGCGTTAGGGCCTTAGGACCCCAGGACTTTGTCAACGTGCTTCGACGCACTGCGGATACCGAACGACGACACGATCTCGAAGGTGCCCAAGACGATCAGCCAGATGCCGACGACAAGAGTCAGGATGGCGAGCGACTCGAACGGCGAACCGATCATCACCATCCCGGCCAGGAGGCTGATGACGCCGACGAATATCTGCCAGCCGCGACCGGGCAAATGCGGATCGCTGATCGCCGAGATCGACGTTGCCACACCGCGAAAGATGAAGCCGACACCAATCCAGATGGCCAGCA
>Ga0335075_10001783_pt1 | contig 35106 bp, 22 predicted proteins | sample Lox_Sample_24_FD_206723 | JGI IMG/M metagenome (GOLD analysis project Ga0335075, IMG submission 206723) | Soil microbial communities from Loxahatchee National Wildlife Refuge, Florida, United States - Lox_Sample_2.4 | ecosystem: Environmental > Terrestrial > Soil > Wetlands | place: USA...
GGACTTGCTCTTTGCGCGACGCTTGCACTTGCTCCTGAGCGAGCGTGTCGCCAGTCTGTGCATTGGTTGCCTGTAGCGTGATCACGTAATCGCTGCCAAGATTGGCGATTGAGCCACCGATGACGGCCTTCGCGTTCTCACGCAGGCAAATTTCTTTGGCGACTTCGCGTGAAATGGGCGTATCGGGGCCTCGTCCCATGAAGCGCAAAGCTTCGCGGATGCGCGACGCGGGCATCAGGTTCAGATACGGAGACTGGCCGAGCTGCACGGCGAGAGCTTCATTGAGAGTGCCGTCGAATACAGAATCGCTGGTCGTGTTGACGAAGTCGCTGAGGACAACAGTATCTTTTTCAGTGAGGGCGGGCGTGTGGCGCGCAAACAGGAAAAAGGCCCCGATGGCGACCGCGACGATCACAATTCCAGCCGCCCAAGGTAGCCATTTGCGCGAGCTTGCAGCTTGGGGTGCAAGCGGAATAGAAGCTGAACTGGCGCTCGGTGTAGCAGCGCTTGCCGATGAAACTGCCTGACCGGATGGCGCAGATCCCGATGCCGGTCGTGCCGCCGACTGCGGCGCCGTGGAACCGGAGAGCCCTATGGGTGCAGCTGAAGTGGAACCAGGAGCGGCACCAACGGAAACGGCGGAGTGGGTCCCCGAACCCGGCCGAGGCGACTCGCTCGCGACTGCTCCGGTGAACGTACTGGGACTGGAGCCGGATTGAAGATCGCGCTGGAGACGCTTCAGATCGGTGCGCATTTCCGCGGCGGACTGGTACCGAAGATTGCGGTCCTTGTCGAGCGCCTTCTGCAGAATGGCTTCGAGCTTTTCGGGTACGTCCGCGTTCAAGCGCACGGGAGATACGGGAGGGCGGTTCATGATGGCGTCGAACACGACGCCGGTCGTCTCGCCGCGGAACGGCGGCTGGCCCGTGGCCATTTCATAAAGCACCACCCCGAAGGAGAAGAGGTCCGTGCGCGCGTCGAGTTCCTTGCCGCGAACCTGTTCGGGAGACATGTAAGCCACAGTGCCGAGCGAGGTGCCTGGGCTGGTGAGGTCCGTTTCGCCACCGACGGTTTCCATCGAATTCGTATTGCCACCGACGCGCGACGAAGCGGAGACTTTGGCAAGGCCGAAGTCGAGGATCTTGACGTGGCCGCGCTTGGTGACGAAGATGTTCGCGGGCTTGATATCGCGATGGATGATGTTCTCCGAATGCGCGGCATCGAGGCCGTCAGCAATCTGGATGGCGTAGTCGATCAGACGCTCCATCTCCAGGGGACGACCGGCGTTCATATGCTTCAGCGTGACGCCATCGAGGAATTCCATTGCGATGTAGCGATTTCCAGGACCTGTTTCGCCCGGTTCGAGCGGAACCTCCCCTATCTCATAGATTGTGCAGATGTTCGGGTGATTGAGCGCCGAAGCGGCACGCGCCTCGCGGCGAAAACGTTCCAAGGCCTGGGAATCGCGATTCAGATTTTCGGGGAGGAACTTCAGGGCGACAAATCGGCCAAGTTCGATGTCTTCGGCCTTGTAGACGACGCCCATTCCGCCGCCGCCCAGCTTTTCGGCGATGACGTAGCGAGAGACTTTCTTGCCCGCGAGCGGCTGGGAATCCGGCATGGCTGCGCCATCTTATGGTGCGAGGTGGGCGAAGTCAATCGAGGTCATGACTGCATAAAATAACAGCAGAGGCGCAGCGTGAAGAGAGTAGCCTCGGCTAATCCGTGTATACATGCTTCAGCGGATTCCAACGCCAGTCGGCCGGTGTTAGCCTGAGTAAGGTAAGAAACCCGGCGATTTAGGAGTCGAGACAGAATCAGTAGCTGGCTGAACTTCGATAGGAACGATCGTTAAACACTGGAGGAACCGATGTCGGGTTTTAAGACTTTTGCTTGGGGTTTGGGGATTGGTTTTGTGACAAGCATTCTTGTGGCACCTCAATCGGGCAGAGAAACCAGAAGAACGATCGGCAGGAAGGCCCGCGAGGCACGGGATTTTGTCGGCGACACCGCCGAATCCCTCGCCGAGACCGTTCAGGACACGCGCGCTCAGATGAACGACGCTGTAACGGACGTTCGCGGTCAAGTCTCAAGCACCATTGAGGACGCGAAGGGCAGAATCCAAGAAGCGGTGGAAACGGGGAAAAAGGTTTATCGCGAGCAGCTAAGCCGCAGCGTGGGCGCATAGCGCCGTCAGTCACGGGCGGCCATTGCGATCGGATCGAGAGTCTCTGCTTTATGGTAGGGTTGTAGTCCGGCGTTGGCCGGAACCAGCAACTCGCCCCATTCCTCCAGTTTAAAAAGCCGGCATCTTGCCACTATGGGTTCTTCGCAACGAATTGAACCCTGCTCATCCCGACTGCGCCAACCCAACCTGTTTGATGCCCCCACGGGAGCACCCGATCGCGCCATGACGCTCTTTATCTGGCGATGTGGCTTGTTCCAACAATAGGTAGTTTAGTGCACGTATAGAACTTGCCGCCAACCCGAAAAAATCACTTGATGAAGTTGAACTTCTCCCGCATAAACCATTGTAGAAAGGGGGCTTGCGGCGTATTTCAGTTGGCATGCGACGTGCTGTCCTGGGATATGGAACTTTGAGGAAAGAACTTCGGGACCATGAATACTAAACAGAATTTTGACACACAGAAAACTGAAACGCAGGAAACGGGAACCGACCAAGGCTCCCTCGCCTCACCTCGCCGATGGCGTGAGCGCATACGCGCTCTCGCCAACGTTCCACCCGTACTCAAGATGGTTTGGGAAGCTGCTCCGTTCGCAGTAGGAGCGAGCATCCTTGTTCGGGTGCTGGCTGCGCTGGCACCGGTGGCGGCGGTTTACGTCTTTAAATGGATCATAAACGGAGTAGATAATTACACACACCATCTGCCCCTGGAGCCCCATTTCTGGTGGTGGGTGGGGGCCGAATTCGGACTCGCTTGCCTGATGAGCGTTATGCTCCGGCTCAGCGATTTCTGCGATGCCGTGATTGCGGACAGCTTTATGCACCACACGAGCCTCCGCATCATGAAACACGCGTCGACGCTAGACCTGACGACCTACGAAGATTCAGCGCTGTACGACAAAATGGAACGCGCCCGCGTGCAGGCCACCGACCGCGTGGCGATGATTCAGCAAACAGGGCAGTTGATCCAGCAAATCGTCGGAGCGATCGGCTTTGGCGTCATCATCTTCGGTTTTTCGAAGCTGTTGATGCTGGTGCTGTTCATCTCCATCCTGCCGGGATTCCTGGGCGAAACGCACTTTGCCTTCCTTACTTACTGGCTGAGCTTCCAGCAGACCCCTCGAAAGCGGCAGCTCGACTATCTGCGCGTCCTGGGCGGCAGCCGCGAAAGCGCGAAGGAACTGAAGCTGTTCGGACTGAGATCGTTCCTGGTTGCTCGATATAAGAGGATCTCGCAGGCTCTGCACCATGAAACCGTGGATATGCAGCGGAGCAAGCTGTTTGCCAATGCCGCGCTCACGGTGCTGGGCACCATCGGTTATTACGGCAGTTACGCCTGGGCGGTGTACGAGACGCTGAACGGGCGGTTCAACATCGGCGAATTGACGGCGCTGCTTGGCGCGATCGCGGGCGCAAGCACGAGCATTCAGTCGGTGTTCACCGGTTTTTCGAGCATCGCGAACCAGGCGCTGTTCCTTACGGACCTGCTGCACTTCTTCGAAGTGAAGCCGCAGGTGGCGTCGAAGCCGGACGCGATTCCGGCGCCGCGCACCATCGTGCGGGGGTTCGAGTTCCGCAACGTTTCGTTCGCCTACCCGAACTCGACGCGGCGGGTGCTGAACAACGTCAGCTTCACGCTGGAGCCGGGACAGCGGATCGCGCTGGTCGGCGAAAACGGGCAGGGCAAGACGACAATCGTCAAGCTGCTGACCCGGTTATACGATCCGACCGAAGGGCAGGTTCTGCTGGATGGCGTCGATCTACGGGAATATGACCTGGAGAGCCTGTGGAAGAACATCGCGGTAATCTTCCAGGACTTCACGAAATACGAGATGACGGTCTCGGAGAACATCGCGGTTGGCCAGATCGACGACTCGACGAATACGTTCCGCATTCGATCTGCCGCTAATAAGAGCAACGCGGAGAAGTTCATTCGCCGATTGCCAAAGGGCTTCGAGCAGATGGTGGGCTGCAAGTTCGATGGCGGCGTCGACCTCTCGGGCGGCGAATGGCAGAAACTGGCCATCGCGCGGGCTTATCTGCGCGACGCGCAACTGCTGGTTCTGGACGAGCCGACGGCGGCGCTGGACGCGCGGTCCGAGCATGAAGTGTTCGAGCGCTTCGCCGAACTCACCAAGGGCAAGATGGCAATGCTGATCTCGCACAGGCTGTCGACGGTGCGGATGGCCGATCGCATCCTGGTCCTTGAGAATGGCAAGATCGCAGAGGAAGGGCACCACGATCAGCTGGTTGCCAATAGCGACAGCCGGTATGCGCAGATGTTCGAGCTGCAGGCGGCGAATTACAGGTAAGGCAGAAGGCAGAGGTTAGAAGGCTGAAGGGGCGGGTCGATGACCCGCCCTTTTGTTATTTGAGCGCGGTCAGCGTCACATCGACTTTGAGCACGTGGCCAGTAACAGGGTCCGTCGCGGCTGCTCCCTCTACGGTCTGTCCGTTCTTCAGAACCACGACGAAAGAGTTGCGGAAATGCGGTAGCATGGGCTGTACTGTGCTGAGGGAGACGTGCTCCGAAGTAGTCTCTTGCCCTGATGAGCCAGGCACCGAGGCCCAAGACCGATCGACCGTAAAGGCGAGCTCGTATGAATCGGCGCCCACCGTGAACGCGGCGTAATCGATGTCGGTGCCGACGTCCTGATATGTCCATTGCGTGTTAACCAGCGGTTCCTTGCCTGTTCCAATCCCTGCTTGAAAGCTGCCCGTCACGATGGGAATGCGCAATTGATAGCGCATTGATTCTCTCGGGCCGCCGACTGGACTGAACGGACGGGCTGGGCCAGCTGTCAGCGTATATAGAGTGTAGGGCAGGCTCGCGATCTTCTTCGCTCCCTCAAACTCGCTGATCACGACGAGAATTTTCACCGGCGTACCGGGCTGTGTTTCTGAAGCGGATTCTTGGTCCTTCTTCTGAGGATTGTTCGTGTCCTGGCCCCGCGCCGGCGCCACACACATCAGCATCGCAAAAATCACGATTCCAGCCGTCTTCATCTTGGTCATGTCCTCTCGTTGTGTAGAAAACGCATCTAGTACGTACAAGAGACGCCGCAGCTGTACGGTCGGTTCACGGCGCAGTCGAATCGGAAGGTGCTTCCAGTGGCTTGGTTGGCAACGGGGCAATTTCAATCGGCTTGATTTCGATTCGAGGAATATCGATCGGCTTCTGCATATCTTTCTGAGCTTCAGCCTGCTCGGCAGCGAGCTGCTTGCCGTTAATGCGGCCGGAACGGATGTCGGCGGCGAGCTGCATGACCGCCTCGAGCTGGCCCGCAGGGACGAGGACTTGGGGCTCGGTGGACGAATTGCGACGTTGGAAGGCCCGGGGCGACTCGCCCTGGCCGTGAGAAGCCCATGACAAACGAGCCGCACGTTTGTCGTGGCCACCAAACCGCGATGCGAACTGCACCCGCGACGGTTTGGTTCGTCGCGTCGCCTCAGGCGCGGGTGGGTAGCCACGACGAACCTGAACTCGGTTCGTCGTGGGGCTTTGCGCAGCGACGGGCGATTGAATGCGAGCAGCCGACGTCGTATTTGGATTGGACAGCACCACGTCGTTTCCAAAATGTCGATGCTTCGGAAGCAACAGGACGGTCATCACCGCTAGCGCCACAGCACTGACGAGCCCAGCGGCGACGGGTTTCCATGTTAGCCAGACGGACCGCGATCCTGGCTGCTCGTCTGTGATTCGAGCGCGAAGACGGGTGGCGAAGTGCGGTGATGGCTCGCCCGCGATCAGCGATTCGATACCACGATCGACTAGCGCAGCGAGTTCGTGCGCGTGCTGATAGGCTTCGCGGCATGCGTCGCATTCGCCTGCATGCGAGAGCAGTTCGCGTTCGCGGCGTGGATCGAGAGCGCCAAGTGCGGCGTCGTCGATCCATCGTTCGTATTCTTTGCGATGAGTCATTGTGCTCGCTCGCGTTGTGGAGTCGCCTCCGAGCCCCGCCACAATGACGGCGCGCAGGCGCCGGCGCTACGCAAAGACGCGGCCAAGCGTTTTCGGGCAAGGTGGAGGCGCGATTTCACGGTGCCCTCAGGAATGCCGACGAGCTTGGCGACCTCACGGGTGTCGTAGCCTTCGATCGCGGCAAGGACGATCACCATTCGCAGCTTCTCGGGCAGCTCGTCCAAAGCAGCAGCCAATTTGCGTTCGAACTCGCGCGTCGCAATAACGCCCTCGACGCCAGCATCGCTGGCACTTTGTTCGACGACGACCCTTTCGCGGCGTTCGCGGCGTCCCGCCGAGCGGATGCGGTCGAGAGCGAGCCGCCAAGCCGTGCGCACTAACCAAGCGCGAAAGCGGTCACGGTCGCGCAGACGGTGGAAATTGCGGTAGGCGCGGAGCATGGCGTCCTGCGCCACGTCTTCTGCTTCGGCTGCGTTGCGCAGCACGCCGAGCGCGACTCGATAGGCGAGCGTGGGGCAGTCGGCCAGCCGCCGCTCGAATTCCTGCGCGAGCGTCTCTTCATTGGTGCATGAGGGCACGCCGCGAGCGGGCAGAAAGGACTCGTCCGCGGTCACCGCAATTCCTGGAAGGTTCGGCGCAAGAGCATCCATCGCAGCCCCACCTATCCAGACGCCGGTCGCGAGGGTTCGGTTCACTGATTTTGGGCGTTCTGCACGGCCATGAGACGCGCCCAGTCAAGATTTACTCGCGGATGCGTTTGGGTGTCAATGGCTCGCCGCAGCGATTAGACGCGCCGCCATGTCAATTGCGAACCGCTTGTCCGAGCAGTTTGACAGTCCTTGCGCCGAGCCGGGGATTCGGGTGTAGGATTTTACCGATGTCAGCTATCCCCACGATAGAGCGCAGGGGCCGTAAGTGGAAGGTTTGGGTTATTGACGAAACCGACGTCACAATCTCGGTTCGCGTCCGGCCACTCAGGGTGACGGAATCTGCCGAGTTCACATTCCCGTTCAGGGACGAATTCAGAGATTTTCATAAGCTCGCCGCTGAGGCAATCGACCGGTACTTGGGAAGGGCACGGGCGGCACGCGCCTAGCCTGAGAATGTGTGTGCTTAGCGATCCGCTCGTGAGCTTTGTTTCCCGAGATGCAGGGCGGCCCGCAGCCAATGAACCGTCGCTCTGAGAAGCACGCCCGCCCGAAATTTCTACTGGTGACGCAAACCCCGAAAAGCGCGACGCCAACTGCGCGTTTTCCTCGCCGCAATTCCAAAATGGGAATCCCCGGTTCCGACGTGAAACAAGAACAGGGCTGGATCGTCGCAGTCGGCCTTGAGCGACGCTCGTCTCGACGCGTGTGTCCGTGAGTGCGCGATTGATTGTAACTACGTGATTTTCAGCACTGTGCGAACAGTTGCTAGGGAATGCGAGCTCCGAAGTGTGGCGGCGAAGCGCATCACTTAGAAACTGCTCCGCAATGGCACAACGCTTGCGTTCTGAGTTCGGCGCATGGAAAAGATTCGCCGATCCGGATCGCTGACGCGCGGGACTTTAGAGCTCCCTCGATGCGCGCCGCGGTTTGCAGTGTTTCATCTAGCGCTGACCGCGCTGTCCATCGCAATGACACTCGCCGCTTGTGCCGGCAGCACCGGACGCAGCGGCGGTGGGACCACATCTCCGCCACCACCGAGCATTACCGTAACTGTGCAGCCCGCAAGCGCGACACTGTTCCTCGGGCAGACGCAACAGTTCCAGGCCACGGTGACGGGGACTTCAAATACCAGCGTGAATTGGACGGTGAACGGTGTCGCGGGAGGGAACTCCACGAGCGGGACGATTTCTGCGAGCGGGCTTTACACCGCGCCAGCGGTTCTTCCCACGACGACAAGTATCACGATCGCGGCGACCAGCGCGGCTGATTCGAGTGCGAGCGGCACTGCGACAGTATCGCTGCACGACGACATCGCAGTGAGCATTTCTCCGGCATCTGCGACGGTTCTGGTCGGCGGAACGCAGGTGTTTACTGCGACGGTTACAGGTTCGGGAAATCCAGCGACAGGGGTCACATGGGCAGTTAACGGAGTCGCGGGAGGGAATGCTTCTAACGGAACGATTGTTGCGGGCGGCAACGGGTCGGGGACATACACGGCACCGACGATTCTTCCGGCGACACCAACAGTAACCGTCACCGCGATGAGCGTAGCCGATTCAACGGCCAGCGGTTCGGCGACCGTTACGTTGAAGGATGACGTTGCCGTGAGCGTTTCGCCCGCATCTGCGACGGTTCCAGCTGCGGGAATACAAGTGTTCACCGCGACCGTGACGGGCTCCGCAAATCCGGCAACTGGCGTGACCTGGGCGGTGAATGGAATCGGAGGGGGGAGTCCTTCGGTCGGGACCATTGTTGCAAACGGCGCTGACTCTGCGACGTACACAGCGCCTGTCACGCCACCGTCGCCACCAGACGTAACGATTACAGCGAGCAGCGTTGCGGATCCAAGCAAGACTGGCGCCGCCAGCGTGACGATCACATGCGCGAACCTGATTTCGCCAGCGAGCGCGAGCTTATCGCTCGGTCAAACGCAGACGCTGACGGCGTCGTTGTGCATCGCGAGCGGAACGGCAATCGTCTGGGACGTGAACGGAATTGCAGGAGGGAATTCTGCGCTTGGCACGATTGTCGGTAGTTCGGCGCCGACTAATGCAGCCTTGTACACGGCGCCCGCCGATCTTCCGTCGACGAATCCCGTAACGATTCACGCGACGGCGGGAGGTCAGACGGCATCGGCTACGATCACGATTACGAGCAGCGTAAGCGTGACGGTCTCGCCCGCTTCGGCGACGGTGAACGCAACTCAACGCGCGACTTTTACTGCGAGCGTGGCCAATTCTAGCGATGGAGCTGTGGCGTGGAGCGTGAACGGTTTGCCGAACGGTAGCGCGACCGTGGGCGAGATCTGTGTGGTTGCTTCCAATCCCTGTGTTCCGCCAAGTGGAGCGGTTTCCGGCAGCGTGGACTACGTTGCGCCAGCAGCAGCGCCGGGCGTGAATCCGGTTACGCTGGCGGCGACGAGCGAAGCAGACCCGTCGAAAGTTGGAATCGCGAGCGTATTCGTCGCGCAGCAGACTGGACCTCTGTCGATCTCCGTATCGCCGCTATACGCGTTTGTGGTTCCGTCGGGCGCGCAACCAAGCACGATGCAATTTTCCGCGACTGTTTCGGGCGCGAATGTTACCGGCGTCACATGGAGCGTGCAGAGCGCTGTCGTCGGGCAGGGGTGCACTGGTGCAGCGTGCGGCACAATCGGCGCAAACGGTGTTTACACAGCGCCCACAGCCGCGCCGTCACCGAACGCGATTGCCGTGGTTGCGACCAGCGTTTTCGATTCGACGAAGAGCGGCAGCGCAACGGTGGCGATCACGAGCGGTCCGACGATTCGTGTGCTTCTTCCGTCGAGCGTGATGGCAGGAGCAGTGGAGAGTTTTCCGTTCGAGGTGCAGGGCGTGAACTTTGTCGTGGGCAGCGGCGGCTCGGCGTCGGTGATTCTGCTGAACGGGCAACCGCGCGCCACGACGTGCGCGACACCAGGAGAGTGCGTCACCGTGTTGAATCCAGCGGACGTTCAGTCCGCAGCCACAATTACGGTGCAGGTGCAGAATCCCGGACCGCCGGGCACGCTTTCGAATCCTGTGCCGTTTGTGGTGACTCCATTCGATGTTTCGGTCGGCACGATTTCGCTTGGGCTGGCGCAGCCGTCCGCGACCGAGAACGTGGTGGTCGCGGAGCCGACTACGGCTGCCGCTTCGTCGCCTATTAATGTGGATTTCATCGGCTTTCTGAGCGGCGGCACATGCGGCGCGCAGGGTTCACCACTGACGGTCACGCGACCAACTTCGGGAAGCGAAGTCGTAAGCCTGTGCGTCCACGGGAACGGACTCGATCCGACGTTTGCGTATGCTTTCACGGAACCGAGCGCAGGCGCCGACATTGGGGTGGTCGCGTCGAGCATCAGCGGCATTTTTCCGAACATGATCGAGCTCGACCTGACGATCTCGAGCGTGACGCAGCCGGGAGTCCGGTCGCTCTTCACTACGACATTGAATAACGATCGCGCTGTAGCGACAGGAGTGCTGGAGGTGCAATGAGAATGGAACTGAGAGTCAGCGTGTGGTCGGCTTGCGCGCAACTGTTTGTCTGTTGTTTTGTGTTACATGCCACAACGCTCCAGCGAATGTCGCTCCAGCGCATGATACAAGCAGCGCAGGTCATCGTGCGCGCTCGTTGCGTGTCGAACCATAGCTTGTGGGATTCCGGAGAAATTTGGACCGACACCACATTCACAGCCGAAGAAGCCTGGAAGGGTACTCCCGCTAAAGAAGTTCGTGGAACGTTCAACACGCGCCTGCTGGGTGGCACTATCGGGGCCCTTACATCGCATGTGTCGGGCGTGCCGCGGTTTCGGCCAGGCGAGGACGTACTTATTTTTCTACAGCCGACGTCACACGGCGACTTGTCCGTTGTGGGCTGGATGCAAGGAACGTTCCGAATTCGGCGTGACTCGCACAACGGAAAAGAGACGGTCACGCAGGACACTGCCGCGTTCGACACGTTCGATCCGCAGACGCGCAGATTCGAAGCGACAGGCATACGAAATATGTCGCTCAGTTTATTTCGGCAGCAAGTTGCGACTGCCGTCGCGCATGGAGGAGCGCAATGAAGTTGACGAGAGCCGTAACGCTAAGCGTATCGGTACTCAGCATCTGCGCCATCGCCGGCACCCCAGTCGTGCATGCGTATGTGTTTGACACGACGGTGCCATCGGCGGGCGGATGCCCGCAACTGGATCGCTGGAGCTTGTCGACGGCGAATCCGCTGAGCCGGGAATGGAGCACCTCGCTGCCGCTCGCGCCAGCAACGATTGTGACGGACGCGCCAGCGCAATCAGCGGCACAGCTCACGGAGATCGAGCAGGCCATAACGGATTCATTCTCCGCGTGGGCCGGCGTAACGGGAACCACGTTCAACGCTGCGTCTTATCCCGGGTTGATCGGGCCCATCGTGCGCACGAGCACGCAGAACGCATGCTCGAACGACAGCGAAACGAACGTCGACGGCGTGAACACGATTTGTTTCAACCAGGCGAGCGATGGTTTTACGACGGGCGTGCTTGCGTTCACGCGAGTGATTACGGCGAACGCTCCTGGAGTTTCCGTTGGGTCAAGCGCGACCGCGACTTTCGTAGGGCAGATTTTGGACTCGGACACGCTTCTCTGTCCGAATTGCAACGTCACCTTTGCCACGCCGGCGGGCCTTTCCACTACGCAGGGGCAAGGTGCATACGATCTCGAATCGATTTTGATCCACGAGCTCGGGCATTGGTTCGGCTTGGATCATTCAGCCGTGTGGCGGGCGATCATGTTTCCGTATTCGCCGCCTCCGGGGCAGTTTCTTGGGGATCGTCCAACGACGCAAACGCCCGATGGGCCGCTTTCCGACGACGACCGCACGGCTATTCGCGCGCTCTATCCTGATCCCAACGACACGGTGGATGTAGGTTCGGTCGCGGGCAGGCTAGTACCCGCAAATCCGTTTGCGCTTGCGGCGATTCCCGCGACGTCTGCAGGGAAATTTGTAACTGGAATTATTGGTGGGCACATCGTGGTGGTTGACGTTGATACCGGTTCGGTGATTGCTGGCACGCTCAGCGGGTGGACGTGCGATGCTTCGAATTCGCCTTTGCAGTTCGATGGTTCGTTCGATATCGAGCGGCTGCCGGTGGGTCACACTTACATGATTTACGCCGAGCCGCTCGACGGTTTGGTTGCTCCCGGCGATTTTGCGAATGCGCTCGATACGCTGTGTCCGCAGAGCGGTCCTTCGGCGTGCACGCTTCCGCCGGTGAACACGAATTTCAACCCGCGAGTTGTTCCAAGCCAATAGGGTCAGGAGAATGCCGGCCGCTAAGATCCGCAGGGCTCGGTTCGCACAATGTTGAGGCTAAGTTGCCGCGGAAAGCAGCAATCATTTTGGAGGAGAAACGCGGCCGTCGTGGCTTACTTTTCGAGGATCTTAAGTTTGCCGAACTGCTCAAATTCTCTACTGCTGTGGCGTGCTCGGAGCAGGACTTGAGCTGCTCTCGGCCTCTGCGTTCGGCGTAGTTTTGGCCAAGGCGTCTCTTTGCTTTTGCAGGCTGGTTATTTCTTCTTGGATTCTGGCGGCTGTGGCGCTTCTGGACTCAATCCTCCATTCCAGCCGTTCTTTGTCGGCGTTGGGATCGTTGGCCAGTTGATCTTCAATTTGATTTACATTGTCTTTTTGGGCTTTCAGATCCTGCTTGTCCTGCGCGATCATCTCGTCTGCCTGCTGGATGCTCTTGACTGTCGGACCGCCGGAACATCCTTTTAACGCTGACAACTTCTTAGCTGCTTCTTGTTCAGCCTCCAGCTTCTCTTTCGCAGCTTCCTGGTCTTTTAAGTACATCTCTTCCGGTGAGCGCAGCGATTCGATGTTGTCGTCGGTCCACAGCTTCTCGTTTTTCCCGGACTGGGCCTGTTGCGCGGTCCGTTGCGCGGCTTTCGGTGCTGGTTGCGATTGAGTTGCGTTCTGCCCGTTCGCCCTGAACCCAGCCAGAACCAAGGCTGAAACGATCAGGGCCGGACGGGCTATGCGTTTTCGCATTCGATGCTCCAGCTAGTACGAGATCTCTTTGGAGGACAAAAGTTCAAACACGATCGGCTTCTGGACATTGTTGACCCAGCAACTGTTGTAATAAACGCCGTTTCCGCCAGCGCCGTGGATGTTGAAATCCGCCACGCCAAAATTCGTGAGCAGATTCCCGCTCGCGTCTTCTGTGGTGGCGACGAGCATTGCGCCGTTGAATTCGCCTGTTCCGGCCCCGCTGACTTTGTATATTGTCGCACCCTGGCCGACCACCAGGACGATGCCATTCCAGCTCGAGTTTCCATCATAGGTAAGGTCCCCGGTCACAACGAGGGTGCCGGAACCGGTGGAACTACTGATGTCGAGATTGCCGTTGACGTAGACGACTTGCGGATTCGTCGCCGGACTCGTCCACGAACCGCCGAGCGCCGCGACGACATCGGAATAGCTATACGTTCCGGGCCCGGACGCGGTGCACCCTAAACATGCGGTCGCATTCTGTTCGATTTCTTGCAAAGTCTGATTCAATTCGGCGGGAGTGGCAGCGGATTCGGGAAGTGAAGCGCCGCCGACGCAAGCTTGGCCGCCGCTGGAATACGTGCAGTTCGTTCCGGTCTCCTGTGTTCCAGAGACGTTGTTCCCGTAAATCACGGTGTTTGCGTTGCCGCTGCTCGAGACCGCCACGGCGGGTCCGCCCGCAGTGTTAGGCGTGCATCCGGAAACTGCGGGGGCACCGCCGGAGCCGTCGGCCCCGTTGATCCGGTAGTTGGCCGAAGCGGCGCCCTGGAAGCTGCCGACCGTGCCGGGAATCGTCAGAGGTGAGTTCAGGTCCAAATCGAAGTTGATGGAAGCGACCTCATCCTGGACCATGCGGCGAGCGCCGCTGGGAGTGACTGCCAGCGAAGTGATCTCGTAGACGTTCGCGTAGGTCGAACTCGCCACCTGACAGCCTGCCGAAGAAATGACTACCTCGTGCTCGTTTAAGGTATCCCAGCAGACTTGCTTGTTTGCGTTCGCAGGGTTGCCATCAACGTAATACGGAGTTCCGGACGTGTAGGCGGAGCCGTCGGTCTTGAGATTGATGCGAACCCATTGGTAAGGCAGAGGGTTTGACGCCGGCCCGGAATAATTCGAATTCGTGGGATAGTCGGTGTACCACGTGCCGCCCGGCAAGCTGGCGACTCCCATTTCCTTGGCAAATTCCTGGTCGTAAGTGCTTACTCCGTTCACTAAATCCGTGTCCGACCACGGCGAAATGCCAGGCGCGGTGATGTAAGCGGCGTAAACTCCAGAGCCTCCGGGAAGAATGGTCGGTACCGTGAGCGGATTTGCGTTGGAGGACAGCATTCGATCGCGAGCTTCCTCGAGTCCCGCTTTTGCGGCGAAAAGAGCCACCTGCTGATCACGGTAGTTGGCATCGATGGTCGTTTCAGAGGTGGAAAGCAGAATCATCGCCGCTGCGACGCTGGTGACCAGAAGAAGTCCAAGAATCGCGACGATCAAGGCTATGCCGGACTGGTTCCCGGGCGCGGGGACGTCGCCCGGTAGGTGAACACCGGAGATAGTTCGATATTTCATCAAACTGCCATTTCTACTACCGTTCTCGAACTCTTGTATCAAACCCAAGAGACACGATCGTTCTACTGGCAAGTCAGCTGGAGATTGCCCGGGACCGTGACGCCGGCGTCTTGTAGTTGCGCCTCGGTCGTTGCCATCGAGCAGTTCACCACCTGAACATTTCCGCCGATCGCCGCTTCCAGCTGCTGCCCTGTTTTCGGGTCGACCGACGTGGGGCTCGCTACGCTCAAGTTCACCTTGATAAGCCTAATTTGGGCGATAGCCATCGGATTGCTAGAGATATCGATCGGAAGCGCGACCGCATTTCCAGACGCGTCGAAAGCAGAAAAAATCTGATCGGTGTCTGAGTCTGCATTCTGCACGTTCTGCACTTCTTGCACGTATGGCGAACCGGCTCCTGTCGGGATGCCGGCCACTTGCGCCAGGGGATTACCAGTGATTTTCGGCACTTGCGCGCGCTCCAGGCACTGGGTGCACAACCCATCTCCGTTCATTTTGTAGCTGACAACCGAAACACTTCCGCTGCCGTCCACGTCGCCTTCGAAGTCGAGTTCCGTGGATGTGAGCTTCACGAGGCCAACTGCCAGCGCGCAATCGTCAATGGCAGTGTCTTGCCAGGCGCCGCAGGCCGGAGCCGCGCCAGACGTATCGAAATCGCGGATATTGGGATAACCCATCGCACGTCCGTCGCGGACAACTTGAGCCATAAAATCGCGAGCTTGTTGGAAGTCATCAACTTTGCCTTGTTCGGCTGTGGCCCGCTGCTGGACTGTATCCACCTGAGTGAGAATTGCGGCCAAAACGATGGTGATCATGAGCATGACAATCATCAGTTCGATCAGGGAGAAGCCGCGAGCGCTGGATTCTTTGAGGTCTCGAGCCGTCATATCAGTTCCCGTCATTTCCAACAACCGTGCGGATATTTACCGCAGGCGCACTCACCGTTGCGTCATTTTGACTGGAGTTCGCCATTCGTGTTCCCACGACGACGTACTGCTCATCGCCGGAGGGCAGCAGCTTGATGTTCCAGCGCACGTCGTAATTGGATTGCGTTCCGGTCTTGACGGCACAAACGGTGTACTGCATCTGATACCCGGCCGGTACAGCGCCAGCGCTTTGCGTGTAGTCGATTTTTCCGCTGGAGGTCAGATCGGCCCCGGAGCCAGTGGATGTTCCGGCGACGTCGATTGTGTGAACGTTTCCGGCACAATCGGTCACGTTGACGCTCGTCGCGGCTCCGCAATCGGACTTGCAGACGGGAACGGCGGAAATTCTTTGGGCCACCATTTCGGCAAGCGCTGCGCTTGTGCTGTCGTTCCGGGCGCGGTAGTTGCCGCCAATGGATATGGAGACGAGGACCATCGAGCCGATCAGGCCGACGGCGAGCACGACCAGCGCGATCATCATTTCGATCAGTGATGCTCCGCGTTCAGCGCTGTCCGATTTGGCGGTTCGTTTCATCTCCGGCTCTTAAGCGAATCAGTGCCACCCACCTGTGTAGATCCAGACTTTGCTTCGTCCCAGAGGCGAAACCGATACGGCCGCCCAGTCGTTGTGGCTATCGCTCAGGTAATAAACAAAACCTTTGGACATCGTGTACGACACACCCGAGGACTTGTACGCCCGGCCGAGCGGGCTCAGGTAGAGCACAGTACCGGCGGCTTCCGGGACAAAGCCGGGATTCAGTTCGGCGGGAGCGCTTGCTTGAGCGCTGTTCGAGACATCTGCTCCGTATGCAACATAAGCGTCGCCGGATTGCCACGTTGGAGCATTGGGACAGGCGCTTGCCGAACAACTGATAAATGCGCCTTGTACGCTGTCAGTCCCGACTGCGGTCGCGTACAACGGGATGGTCACATCGTGCTGCTCCGCCGTCATACGAGCTTGTTGGATCAACACTGAAAGGTTGTCGGCGGCGCCACGGACGTGCGACATGTAGACCGCGTTCATGACTTCCGGAACGGCGATGCCCGCAAGGATCAGCAAAATCGTGATGACCACCACGAGTTCAGTCACCGAAAAGCCGCGGCTCCGGTGAACCGGCGAATGCGCCGTGCCATTCATGTCTTTCGAACGCGTATTCTGCAATGTGTTGCCTTCCGCGCTGGATCATCGAGAAGCGGGTCTCGGGAAGATCGAAAACCGGGTGCAACTGTGCGCCGAGACTCGTATATCTACTGATTCACAGACCCGTACATCTACTTATTAAAGGCACGCCACATGCCAGAGAAGCAGCCAATTAAGCTACTGATCTTAAATAACTTAATTGAGGCGTGAACCAAACTGGGCCAGTTCTGCGGCTGGCCAGGGGTAGAAAGGTAACGGAGCGAAGCTGTGGATACAGGCTGGCCCGAAAGCAAAAAGGAAGCGAAGACGTCCAGGCTATTCCGGGTTGCCGGGATTTCCGAGCTGAACGAGGGGAGCAGGTTGCGGCGGCCGGATATGGGAGTCGAAGGTTTGCGGCGCGCGCCATGAATCAACGACCGAGATCTGGTGCACGCACGAGACGGTGCATCGCGGAGCACAACCCTTCCTGGTGAAGAATTCGCGGTGCAAATGATCGGGAGTGTAATCAACGAGCGGAATGCCGGGAAAACCACGCTGTTGCGAGCAGTAGTGGACGAGGCCGTCCTCGCAAATGTAGAGATAGCGCGAGCCTGCGCGGCAACGCCAATTGTTCTCGCGGCCGGCCGCGATGTTGTGCTGGAAGGCATTGACACGCGAGAAGGAACTCTTTCCTAGAGCCATGATCTTCTCGAAAATCTCTCCTTCGCGCGGCCCCAATGGTTGCAGCTGGCCATTTCCGTCGTGAATCAATCCGACCGTTGACGTGAATCCTAACTCGACTGCTCGATGCGCCACCTTCAACGCGTCCTCCGGATTGCGAATGCCACTGCCCAGAACGGAATTGATGTTCACGTGAAATTCCGCGTGTTCGGCGAGCAGTTGGAGCTTCTGGTCGAGGACTTTCAGACTTTTCTTCGAAACGTCGTCAGGAACTGCATTATCGATACTGATCTGCAGATATTCGAGACCGGCGCGATTAAGCCGCTCGATTCGCTCGACGACGAGTAAATATCCGTTGGTGATCAATCCGGCGATGATGCCGTTCTTGCGGATGCGGCGAATGATGCCGTCGAGGTCGGGATGGAGCAGCGGTTCGCCACCGCTGATCGTGATGATCGACGTGCCCATCTCGCCTAGCCGGTCAATACGCCGGAACATTTCCTCTGTCGGCACCGGCTTCGAGAAATTGTCGAATTCATTGCAATAGGTGCACGCGAGATTGCAGCGGCGCGTCGGGATGATGTGGACGAGGAGGGGATGGCGCGTCGAGACGAGCCCCTTCGCAATCATCTTAGCCTCGCGCAACTTGCGGTGCGCCGCGAGGAGGCGTTTCCGAATTTTCTTCTTGCCGGTCACGGATTGGCCACCTGAAAAGCGAGAGCGACGAACGGTTTCGAACCAGAATCGCGGACAAATTATGCCACATCAACTACTTTGGGTCCCCGGCGAAGCCGCAAAATGCGTACAAACCTCCTCCCCTTATTTTGCAACAAACTACTCTGACGGTGATACACTTCAAAGTTTTTCGGGAGGATGAATGACCTGTATTCGCGAGCGTTTGACGGTTTTGTATCAGCATCAGAAAGTGTCACCTCAGGGGATTGTTTCAAGGCGGATCCCTGCTCCGGCCGCGGCAGAAAAACCACTTATTTTTCGCTCCCTATCCGCACTCATACTCGCACTGGTGTTTGCCCTTTCCGGTCTCGTTCCTGTCCGCGCGCAACAGACCGATGTATCCTCCGGCACAACTGATCCGAGCCTCGATCCAAGCCTCTACTCGGCGATGCGATGGCGCCTGATCGGCCCGTACCGGGCCGGACGCGTCTCCGCGGTGGCGGGAATTCCAGGTGATCCAGCGGTTTTCTACATTGGCTTGCCCGGAGGGGGTGTCTGGAAAACGACCGATGGCGGGCGGGTGTGGAAGCCGATTTTCGACGGCGAAAATGTAGCCTCAGTCGGAGCGGTCGCAGTGGCGCGCTCGAATTCTGACATCGTTTACGTCGGTACCGGCGAGCAGACGCCGGGCAATGGCGTGTATAAATCCACGGACGCTGGCGCAACCTGGACGCATATCGGCCTCGACAGCACGAAGTACATCAGCTCGGTGATCGTCGATCCTCGAAATCCGAACATTGTAGTCGTTGGGGTGTTAGACCACCCCATCCTGGGCGCTGACGGTCCCGATAAGACGCGCGGAATTTATAAATCCACCGATGGCGGCAAGAGCTGGACACGAACCCTCGCCGACAGTAAAGATGACCTCGCAGGAATTTCCGACATGGTTGCCGATCCGGGAAACCCGCGCGTGCTTTACGCTGCGATGTGGCATCCGCGCTCATTCCGCGACTCACTTTCAAGAGGAGAAGGCGAGCAGGACGCCTGGATCTACAAGTCGACAGATGAGGGCTCGACGTGGACGAAGCTCAGCGGGGATGGCTTGGGTACGCCGCTGGGGCGCGTCGGATTGGCGGTTGCTCCCGGCAACCATGGGCGCAGAATTTTCCTGATCGCTGGCCCTGGCCTATACCGATCCGACGATGCTGGACAAAATTGGTCGCAGATCACCAAGGATCCACGCATCAGCGGCAACGTATATATCTGCCACGTGTACGTCGATCCGAATAATCCGGACAACGTCTACGTGATGCAAACCACCACGTATCGCTCCACCGACGGCGGAAAGACTTTCGTCGCGTACAAGGGCGCCCCAGGCGGGGATGATTACCACGTCATGTGGATTGATCCGACGAACTCGCAGCACATGATCCTTGGCGTCGATCAGGGTGCGACAATCAGCATGGATGGCGGAAAGACCTGGAGTTCGTGGTACAACCAGCCAACGGGCCAGTTTTATCACGTAACTACCGATAATCAGTTCCCGTTCGTTGCCTACGCGGCGCAGCAGGACAGCGGGACGGCGGCTGTTCCGGATCGCAGCGACTACGGTGAAATCAGCTACCGAGACTGGTTTTCGATTGGAGGATTCGAATTCTGCTATATCGCGCCCGATCCATTGCATCCGAACATCGTCTATTCGGGCGGCTGGTATGGCAGCGTGGTCCGCTTCGACAAGACCACGGGCCAGATTACACACGTGTTCGTGCGCAGCCCGCAGTATCGCGCTTCGCAAATGCCACCATTGCTCTTTTCTCCGGAAAGTCCGCGAGAGCTGTATCTAGGCATGCAGTACGTGATGCGAACATTAAACGGGGGCCAAAGCTGGCAGCAGATCAGCCCCGATTTGACCGACCGCTCGGAGCCGCAGGCGAAGGGCAGCTACAAGATGACCGATCCGCGTCCAGCGTTCCGCCGCGACGCCATCACAGCGCTCGCCGCTTCACCAGTGCGGCAAGGCGTGCTCTGGGCCGGAACGAGCAACGGCTTGATTCAGCGCACAACCGACGACGGCGCCACATGGCAGAACGTCACGCCCGTGAATTTCCCTGCGGAAGCCGGCGTCGTAATCCTGGAAGCGTCGCACTATGACGCAGACTCGGCGTACGCGGTGCTCGGCGGACGCGACGATGCGGGTCCATATATCTTCCGCACCCACGACGGCGGCAAAACGTGGCAGCAGATCACGCAAGGCCTGCAGCCGGGATGGGCTGCGCGCGTGGTGCGCGAGGATCCGGTGCGCAAAGGTTTGCTGTACGCAGGCACGGAGGACGCCGTTTATGTTTCGTTCGATGACGGCGATCACTGGCAATCGCTGCAACTGAATTTCCCGGTGAGCGACGTGCGTGACCTCGCCGTTCACGGGGACGATCTCGTTGCGGCGACGTATGGCCGCGCGCTATGGGTGCTCGACAACGTCTCGCCGCTTCGCCAGGCCAGCGCGCAGATTGCCGCCTCAAACGGCTACCTGCTTCGTCCCGATCCCGCGCTGCGGGTGAAATGGGACAACGATCAGGAGACGCCGCTGCCGCCGGAAGTTCCCACTGCGAAGAATCCTCCCGACGGCGCCATCTTGTACTACTACCTAAAATCTGTGCCGAATGGCGAACTGACAATCGAGATCCATGATTCGAAGGGAAATCTCGTTCGACGTTTTACCAGTGTGGCTTCTTCGCCCGACAATACGCCGAAGAACGTTCCCGACTATTGGTTCGGCCCGATGCCGACGCTGACAAAGCACGCCGGCTTAAATCGATTTGTGTGGGATCTCCGATATCCGGACCCTGAGGCGCTGAATTATAGCTACTACGGCAACATTCTCGATTACGTCGAATACACCCTTTCCGATCACGCGATCCCCAGCGACACGCCTCGGAACCAGGCGCTTGGACCGCTCGTTGTGCCTGGCCAGTACACTGTGACATTCATCGGTAACGGGGTGCTGATGACACAGCCGCTGACGATCACGCTCGATCCACGCGTGCACGTGTCGCAAGCCGACCTCGACCAACAGCTCGAATCGGCGCAGCGAATCACGTCCGCGCTGAAGTCGAGTTATGACGCGTTCAACGCCGCTGGATCTTTGAGGGCCGCCGTCGCGGAACGCGAGAAGACCCTCGAAAAGATGGCGGCGTCGGAAGCACCCGGAAGCGGTGAAGCAGGGCATTCCGCTGGTAAGCCTGGGGCCGTCGCAGCGAACAAAGATGCGATCACTGCTCTGCAGGCGTTCGATGGGAAGATCGCCGCGGTGCAGGAAGGGACGCGGGATGCTCAGGGCGTCGGGCCGGTCAATCGCGACTTGGCGCGGATTCTGTACATGGTCGAGGTTGGCGATGGAGCTCCATCCGATTCCGCGCAGGCGGCGATCGATAGCTCTTGCAAGTCGCTCGACGACGCTCTCGCACAATGGAAGAAGCTACAGAGCGAATCGCTGCCAACAGTGAACGCGATGCTCAGCAAGTACAATCTGAATCCGCTGACGGTCGCAGGCGAGCAGGCGACAACGGCTCAGGAAGCGCCTGCCGCGGTGGCGCCTTCTCCGAGTCACGACTAGACGGTCACGCACGGTTACAAGTTTCCCGGCTTTCACGCCGAGACTTTTGAGGGCGACGGGCCGGCATTGACCGTTGAACCAGACGTTTCCGCGTTTCGTCGATATCAGGACGCCCTCGTAGTGCGCGCGTGCTGATTCATTCCTTAGTTTCGCTTCATTGTGGCGGAACGGATGGAAGCGATGCGCTGGTCGACGGCATCCGCATCCGTCGTTCGTCCCAAAGCGCGGAGTTGTTTGGAATCGTCGGCCAGCACCGAAGCGAGCACAGGACTGTTCGCGCCGTATTGTTTTTGGATCATCGACAAGAGTTGCTGATCGCACGTCTCCGCCTCGGAGGATTTTCCCCATCGATCGTAGAGATTGCACAGGCTGGTGAGCGGAAAAATACCGTAGATACTGTCGTTGCCGAAAAGCGAATCATCAATATGGACGGCACGCAGCAGATAGGGCTCGGCCTTGTCGTACTGCTTCTGGACGACAAAAACGACTGCGGCGTAGACAAGGCTCTTGGCAACGCTGTCGCTTCCTTCGCCGAAAGCTTTTTCGTTGATGTCGACTGCCTGGAATAGATATTTCTCCGCCGCGGCGTAGTCGTGTTGCATCAGCGCGCTTCTACCGAGAGATTGAAGCGGAGCGGTTAACTGCGGTGACTCCGGTCCGAACGTATTGACAGCAACTTGAAATTCGCGCTCATAGGCCGCCTGCGCAGCGGAAGCGTTCCAGCCGAAGTAGTGGTTCCCTAGATTCTCGAGGGCGGTAATGAGTCGCGGATCGTTCGAGGGCAACTTTTCCGCGAGTTCCACAGCCTTTTTGTAGTCCGAGAGCGCCTCTGTCAGGTTGCGCGCGCGGTCTGCTTGAGCGCCAGATTGCAGCGCGGCGTCGACCTGGTCCGATAAACTCGCAGAAGATTGCGATGCAGTAAGCTGGGATTGCAAAGCGGCCGCCTCAGAGGATTTCCCCGCCGCTTTCAACGCGGCGAGGTGATCGTTCCAGCGTCCCTGCGCGGAAGCGTATTCTTTTTGCGGGTCGAGCTCGTCCGAGCGAATAATCTTGGTTCGAAGGTCGATGGCCGAGTCGACAAGCGAAGCCTCGCGATATTCGTTGAGGGACTCGACCCAATCGCCGTACTTCTCCAGCGCCGAAGCCAATCTCAGCATCACCTGAATCTGCTTCGGGCTCAGCTGGAGCGAAGCCCTAAACTCTGTGATCGCAGCGGCGAAGTCACCCGATCCGGCGAGAGCTTGCGCGCGGATGTCGTGAATTCTTGGATTGGCTCCCCACATGATTTCAGCCTGCTGCAACTCTGCGCTCGCCTCAGCGTATTTGCTCTGCGCGAGCAACACTCTGCCGGCGCCAAGCCATCCATCAACTCGGGTAGGCTCCAGTTGGACTGCCTGACGATACTCATCGAGAGCTTCGTCCCATTTTCTCTGCTGCTCGCGAATCGCGCCAATACCTGCGTGTGGGCCTCCATCAGAAGGGTCAAGCTGTTCAGCTATGAGCCATTCTTTTTCCGCGCCCGCCAAGTCCCACGTGTCGAAGAGGGCCAATGCAAGACTGTCGTGCGCCATCTCCGCGCTTGGATACATCGTTGTCAGTTCGCGGAACTCCTTTGCAGCCTCCGTAAACTGGTTCAATCCGAGCAGATCATGCCCGAGATTCTGACGGGCATCGTATCGCCCTGGGTCCAACTCTTTCGCTTTTCGATATTCCAATATGGCGGCGTCAGTATCGTGCTTCTGATCGTACGCCCAGCCTAGGTCGTACACTACGTCAGCATCCGCAATGCCGAGGGCAATCGCCCGTTTGAGAGCGTCTATACCTTTGTCTAGCTCGCCCTCGTCCAAGTACAGAACCCCCAAGTCCTCCTGCACGGCGGCGTAGACAGGCTTGATCCGCAGAGCCTCGTTGTACTCGGCTTCGGATGCATTCCACTGCTGAAGGGCATCAAACGCAAGGCCAGCGTTCTTGTGGGCCTCAGCGTCATTCGGATTCTGCGCCAGCGCCGCCTTCGCTTCTCGGAGAGCTCCCTCTTTGTCGTCCTCTCTGTGGAGAATGAAGCTCAGTTTCGCGTGCACTTCGGGGAAATCGGGGTTCTCCTGCAAAATCTGTTCATATGCTGCCTGCGCTTGGTTCCACAACTCCTCTTGACGCAAGACCTCGCCCATAACGAATGCGCATGGTTCGCGCTTGAAACTGTTTTTTAGCGCCGCCATAACCTGCTGTCCTGCGTCGTTGTACTGTTTTGCTTTGAGGTCCGCTCCCGCGTTGGCAAGATCCTGAAGGAAATCCTTTCCCGACTCGTCTTGCGCACTCTGGTTGCCAGCGATCTTCGCGCCATTCAGGGCTGCCAGTACCGTCGGGTCGGCGCCCGCCGTCTTGAGCAGCGCCCGGTAGTCGTCATCTGGCTTGAACGCGAGTCCGTCAGCTTTGATTACGTCAACAGTGCTCTCCGGCAGCGCATTGCCGGCCACCAGAGCCAGCAGGTCGCCCGCGCGCAGCGGCTTTACCACAGTCTGACTGCTCGCACCGGGAACAAAAAGCGCAATGGCGATCAATAGTCCGAACGCACGCAACACGACGGGTCTATGCATGGCATCCTCACAAGGGAGTAGAACGCTCGACTAGACTACGCAGCGGGGTCCGGCAGTCCTAGAGGATGCGAAGCGGGTGGTTCCTAAGAAGTACCTTGACCGTAGGTACAGTTCGAATTTGCGGGCCTAATCGCCTGAATAACTCGCACTTCAATGGAAGCTTCGGTGCCAAGATTCTGAACGCGATAAGACAGATCACGATTTCTGAATTGTAGGACCATTTGCGCACGGGGCATCCAATCCGTGCGTTCGCCGTGGATCAGGTGGCCGATCACGTCGAACGCATTCCACGTTTCTCCGCCTTTCATTCCGCAAAGTCCAGGTGTCCGGCAAGTCGCGGAGAAGCGCGTTGAGCGTGGCGGGGGTGCGTGCGAGTAGGGACATTGTGTCATCCAGATTCGGTTCCACGTTGGCCTCACAATTTTCCGGTGTGTGTCCTGCACCGCATTTTATCGCTGTTTCGCCCGAGAGCGCGGACCGCGCATTGTGCGATCAAGTGAAACTCATGCCTGGCATTTGTGATAACCTCCGCACGTATTTTCCGGGAGCGAAAAAATCATGGCGACTCACAAGGCGGGTGATAGAAACGACGCGCGAGAGTTGGAAGGTCCGGCATCGCAAAACGCGATCGATTCGGAACTGTCGCCGGGTGTGCGCGGTACGGGAACCTCGCGGCGGGATTTTCTGGGGATTTCGGCTTTGGGGGTCGCTGCGACCATGTTGCCCGAAACGGTGCGAGCCGCAGCGTCGGTAATGCCGGCGGAAAAATTTGCGCCCCACTCCGATATATCTGTTTGGGTGACGTCGGGCGACCAGCGCTTCGCGTCTGGTCCGGCGATACAGTGGGGTGTAGCGGCGCGCGATTCGAACCAAGAGCAAATCATTCTGAATCCCAGCCTGAAGTTTCAGGAAGTTCTCGGCTTCGGTTGCGCGTTTACGGACGGAACGTGCTGGACATTCAACCGGCAGACGCAGTCCGAGCGCGACGAGCTGTTTCACGAGATGTTCCACCCGTCGGAAATGGGGCTGAGCGTTTGCCGGATTTGCGTGGGATCGAGCGACTACTCAAGGAACGTGTATAGCTTCGACGAAGGCGCGCCCGATCCCGATATGACGCGATTTTCGATCGACCACGACCGCGAGTACATCATTCCGATCCTGCGCCAAGCGCGGCAAGCGAATCCCGATCTGTTTCTGTTTTCGGCGCCGTGGAGCCCACCCGGATGGATGAAGTTCAACAATTCGATGCTCGGCGGCTCGATGAGAAAGTTTTATCTGCCCGCATACGCGCACTATTACCTCAAATTTCTGCAAGGCTATGCGGAAGCGGGCGTGCCGGTACAAGCACTCACGTCGCAGAATGAAGTGGACACGGATCAGGACGGCAAGATGCCCGCGTGTCTCTGGGGACAGGAATACGAAATCGAATTTGTCCGGGATCATCTTGGTCCTCTGCTTGAGAAAGAAGGCGTGCCGGCGAAAATCTGGATTTTGGACCACAACTACAATTTGTGGGGCCGCGTGGTCGACTCGCTTGAGGACGATGAGCTGCGGCGGTACTGCAACGCGGTTGCGTGGCATGGGTATGTGGGCACGCCGGACATGATGACGCGAGTGAAGGATGCGTTTCCCGAAGCTGAAATGTACTGGACCGAAGGCGGCCCGGATTACACCGATCCTGAATATGCGACAGATTGGTGGAAGTGGGGTATGACGTTTACCGACGTGATGCGGAACTGGTGCCGTTCGATCACGTCGTGGAATCTTGCGTTGGACGAGCACGGCAAGCCGAATATCGGACCATTTTCGTGCGGAGGCGTGGTGACGATCGATTCGCAAACACGCAAGGTGACGCGCAGCGGGCAATTCTGGGCATTCGCGCATTACTCCCGGCTCGTTCGGCGCGGGGCGCGGCGATTTGACACACAAACGTCCGGCCCGGACAGGTCTTTTGGTTCCTCCGAAGGAATGATGACTCCCGTGTGGCATGTCGCGTTTCAAAATCCTGATGGACAGCAGGTGCTAATCATTACGAACCCCGGAACGGAGCGCACTGTCGACATTCAGCTTGCGGGTCAAATAGCCAGGGTTCCGCTGAAAGAAAAATCTCTGACGACGCTCGCGTGGAGCTAGCGGCGGCAAAGTTCCAACAGCACAATTGTCAGCTTTGGATGGCAACGCGACACTTGCGGGCGCAACCCGAAGAGATTCGATGATCACGCGACGCGAGTTCAATCTGCGAACTCTGGGCGCGGCGCTTCTAAGTCCGCTCACCAGGGCGCTAAAACTCGCGCGCGCTTTGCCATCGGGAGTTCAAGTCGAGTCCGAAAATTCGAGCGCCGCGGCCCGTCAGGCTGCCCAATCCGCCGGAGATAGCGATTCGGCTGACGCTACGGCGGGCGATTTCACTCCGTTCGGATACCTCGATAATCCGTACCACTGCTGGGACCTGCACCGAAGTGGCATTCTGCGATCGTTGCCGGGAATCGGATTCGGGCTTCATTTTCCGGCGGGACCGGGCGGCTATTTCGACGACCGCAAGAATGGCGTCTATCACGCCTTCCTGCGATTGGGTTTCTGGGCAGGAGAGCGGCGGATGTGGGCGCCCGCAGATTTCCGCGACCGCGAACTGAGCGCGTCGCACCACAGCAAGAACGTGCTCACGTACCGTGTGCGTGCCGAAGGACTTGAGGCGCGTTGTTCGTTCTTCCAAGCGAGCGAGGACGTGCTGATCGCGCGTGTCCAGTTCGACAGAGTGCCGGAGGCTCCAGTTCGTTTGGTCGTGGCGCACGAATATCAGCTCGGCAATGCGGAATGGTGGGGTGGGGATGGTGTGAGTGCTGCATACAGCGCTGAGCCGGACGCATGGATCACACGATCCTTCGCCGCAGGAACGGTGTTTGCCATAGCAGCCGACGCCGCAAGTTCCGCGCATGCAGCCGTTAGCGCGATGCCCGGTGGCGAGTGGGCGAATGCACTGCTGAGCGCGACGGAGAGTGTCGAGCAGGCGGCAACCTACGGCACGGCGCCGCTGCGCACCTCTCTTGTGTACGCGGTCACGCCAGAGATTGCTGCGGGCGGGATTACGGTCTGTATGGCACGCGGAGTGAATCGCGATGCTGCGCTCGCGCAACTCAGTGCTGGCCACGATGTTGCTCGATCGGCGCTCAACGCAAAACTCGCAGAAGACGCCAAATTCTGGGCGCGTGCGCCGCGGTTCGAGGGCGATTGGCCATCGCACTGGAAAAACGGCTGGGTATACGATTTCGAAACGCTTCGCATGATGGTTCGCCGGCCCATCGGAATTTACAGGCATCCGTGGGACGCGATGCAGATTCAGGCTCCCCGGAACGTGCTGGCGGAAACGTCGATCGACATGTTTGCGCTGAGCTATGCCGATCCGGAAATGGCGAAGGCGGTCTACCTTGGACAATTCCTCGGTGCCATCGCGCCGAACGTCCCATGTGCGCGCGAGGACGGTGTGGCGAACATGGTAGCGACCGACGGCAGCGAGTGCGGAACGTCAATCTGCGCACAGTCGATTTATCGGCGCACAGGCGACCGCGTTTGGCTGGCGGCAGTCTACCCGAAGCTGGCGGATTTGCTGCGCTGGACGATCGCGAACCGCAGCGACAAGGATGGCTTCATCTTCGCGAAATGCAGTTGGGAAAGCGGGATGGATGCGTCGCGACGGTTTCAGATCAATGAGCCGACGGGCGGGGAGGTGACGGAATTCATTCGTCTGGTGGAGCTGCAGTCGGCGACGGCTCAGGCCACTGCCGTGCTGGTGGAATTTGCCCGCGCACTTGGCAAGACCAAAGACGAAGTCGGATGGGGCCACGCGCGAGACAGATACGTAGTCAAGACACAGAAATTATGGAACGGGAGCGACTGGTTCAACGATTTCGATACTCGCACGATGAAACCGATCACGACGGTGCCACGCGATGCGGGACAAGTAGGGCCGATTTTCTGTGGCATGGCAAGCCTGGAACAGACGCGGGCGATGATCCCGACCCTCCGAAAATTCTACGAGGACTCGCGCGACGGAAAAGCCGGCGAAGACGATCCGATGTTGTGGCCGTCGCTCATGCTGCCGTACATCGAATCACTCTGGACGGCTCAAGAATCCGAGTTGCTGGCGGATGTGGTTCATCTGATTGCCGAGCGGATTTACACGAGCATGGATCGCCGCACGATCGCGCCAGGAATGGGCGAACACGGTTCGCCGGTCGGCTGGCCGGGAGTGAGTTGCGAGATGTGGGGCCACGAGGGCGCGCGTGGGGGCGAGGGCTACGGTTGGGGGGCCACAATGCCTGCACATATTATTCGCAATCTTCTGGGCGTGCGCGAAACGGCCGAAGCCAATGTGCTTTCTCTACGCCCGAATCTTCCGCGGAAGTTCATGATTCCGAGGCGTACGTACGGTCTCAAAAACCTGACGCTGTGCACTCGATCATTCGCCCTGCAGTACACGGTGGAAGACGGCGACACAGTCAAGGTGGAAGGGAACTGGGACGCGGGAGAAATTCAGGTCGAAGACGTGCAGGCCACCACAATCACCAACGGGACAAATACATTTTCGTTCCGCGCCGCTAACGGCAATCTCTACCGGCTCGTCGCAAAGCCACAAGAGTCCTGACCGTACGCCCGAGCGATCCACCAGGAAAACTCGCTTCAAAGTTCTGACTTACACAAGTCCGAAGAATTTTCCTTGCCGATTATTCCGGCGCGACTTCGAGTTCGACGCGCTGGGTCTCCACGGAGCTGGGGCCGACCATGATGTCGAAGATGCCCGGCTGAACGACGCGCTTCATATTCTCATCGACGATCGAGAGAGAATCGGGTGTCAGCTTGAAATGCACCGTAGTCGTTTGGCCCGGCTGCAGCGACACGCGACTGAATCCACGCAGCGCCATAACCGGTTGAGTGACGGTCGAGAGGCGCTGGTGAATGTAGAGCTCGGCAACCTCGTCGCCCGCGCGGGAGCCGGCATTTGTGACGTCGACGCTAACCGTAGCGGTCTCGCCGGAACTCATCTTCGCGGGCGATATGCGGAGATTATCGAACCGGAAGGTCGTATAGCTCAGGCCATAACCGAACGGGAAAAGCGGTGAATTGTCGACGAAGGCATAACTGCGATTGCGCGAGGGCTTGTGGTCGTAGAAATCGGGGAGTTGGCCGACGGAACGCGGGAAGGTGACGGCCAATTTGCCGCCGGGATCGACGTCGCCGAACAGAACCTGCGCCGCGGCGGTGCCGCCTTCCGCGCCCGGATACCAGCCTTCGAGGATGGCGGGGATATTTGCGGCGACCCAGTTAATCGAAAGCGGCCGGCCGTTGACGAGGAAAACGATGGTCGGCGTTCCCGTGTCGAAGACGGCCTTGACGAGCTCGCTCTGAGCGCCGACCAGATCGAGCGAAGAGCGGTCGCCGAGATGCTCTTCATTCCACGCTTCGCGCGTGGTGGTTTCGTCGCCGCCGATGACGACGATCGCAACGTCGGCCTTGCGCGCCGTAGCGGCTGCTGCGCGAATGTTGTCCTGCTGCGTGCGCGGATCAACCACCTTTACATTGTTTTCGTACCAGCCGCGCCAGCCGGGAATACCGTCGGTAATCTTGCATCCCTGCGCGTAGAGCACGTTGACGCCGGTGCCAGCGAGGCGTTCGCGAATGCCTTCAAGAATGCTGACGGTGTGGCTGGGTTGACGGCTGTATCCGCCAAGATGAGCGTCCGCAGCATTCGGGCCGATAACAGCAACGGTGTGGAGCTTCTTGGGGTCGAGCGGAAGCAAGTTGCCCTGATTCTTCAGGAGAACAATTTCCTCCTGCGCTGCTTTCAAGGCGAGCTTCTGGTGTTCGAGATCGTCGGTTGTCTTCTGCGCATATTCGGGATCGACGTATGGGTGTTCGAAGAGTCCGAGCCGGAATTTTGCCGCGAGGATGCGTCCGGCGGCCTGATCTACTTCCGATTCGGGAACTTGGCCGGATTTCACCTGGTCGGTCAATGTGCGGTAGACGGAGCCGTCCGACAGATCGAAATCGATCCCGGCCGACAGAGCTTCGCGCGCGGCATCGTCCGGACCAGCCGCAACATGATGAGTTTCGTACAGCATCTGCAGTCCATTGCCATCGGATGTGATGAAGCCAGCGAAATGCCACTCGCCGCGGAGGACGGTGCCGAGCAGCCAGTGATTGATACTGGAAGGAATGCCGTCAATTTCATTGTAAGACGCCATGACTGCGCCCGCGTGAGCTTCCTCGATCGCATAGCGGAACGGAACGAAAAAGGATTCACGAAGTTCACGTTCGGAAATATTCGAGGGGGCGGTGTTGCGTCCACCTTCCATAAGGCCGTGGATATAATGCTTGGCGGTTGAAATGACGTGATGAGAACCGATGGGGAACAGGCCATTCGCGTCGGTTCCGGCTGGCGGGTCGCCCTGCAATCCTTCGACGACGGAGACACCCATGCGGGCGACGAGGTAGGGATCTTCACCGTAAGTTTCCTCGGTGCGGCCCCAGCGTGGGTCGCGGGCGAGGTCGAGCACTGGCGTAAATGCTTCGCGCACGCCTGCGGCGGACATTTCGTCGGATGCGGCATCGAAGACTTGCTTGACGAGTGCGGGATCCCAAGTGCTGGCAAGTCCAATGCAAATCGGAAAGCTGGTGCTGCCGTTTTCCATGAAGCCGTGGAGTGCTTCGCCCATAAAGAGGGTAGGAATTCCAAGGTGCGTTTTCTCGATTGCGTAGCGTTGCGCGGCGTTACGCAGGATGGCTGCGTCATAAGGGCTGATTGTGTTGTACTCGCTGTACATCTGCATCGTCATCTGGCGGGCCTGATCCGGAGTGAAATGACCTGTTGTGTCGATGAAGCCTTCGCCGCGACGGCTGCCGCCGGCGATCTGGTCGACTTTTTCTTCGAGGGTCATACGGGATAGGAGGTCGGCGATGCGCTTGGCGATGGGGAGATTCGGGTTGCGATAGTCGGGGACGGTTTGGCGGGCACCGGCGAAACCGACAACGAGAGCCAGGAACGCGACGACTGGACCGAGGAACCTCGGTCTCAGAGATTTTATTTTTTCGCCCGAATCTGCACTTGCGAGAACCTTTTTTTGTACCGATTGATTTTGCATTCGCCTTCTGTTCTCCTGTTTCGATTTTTCTTCGCTGAGCCGCACTCGGACTCGATTGGCGCGTTTGCCGTGAAGGCCCTGCGAGGAAATAAAAATGCGAGTGCGAGGGCGGTCGCGTCCAGAAAAAAAACGGGAGGATAGGGACGAGATGTGCGGAATGCTCGAGGCGCAACCATGTCCAAGACCGGGCCGGATTCTAGCACGCGCGGACCAGCACAGACGATCGCCGCTATCGTTTCCCAACTGGAGTCGTCTCTCAGCAATCCGGCACGTGCTGGGACACAGACTACGGGGAAGGCCCGGATCAACGGTGGCGGATCAGGATTGGAGTTCGGCGAGTCGAGCGCGGAGTTTTGCGAGTTCGGTCTTACGATCCGCGACGGTTTTTTCCATGTTGCCCACGACTTCTCTGGGCGCTTTGCTGCGGAAAGACTGATCTGCGAGGCGAGCTTCCTTCGATGCCACATCTTTTTCGAGCCGCTCGATTTCCTTCTTTGCTTTTGCGATTTCGGCGGACTTATCGATCGCCTCGCCGTAGGCAATGCGCAGATCGAACCGCGCCGTCGATCGGATTACGGCTCCGCTCGGATCGAGCCGCCCGGACGAGAGGTTCAGGCTGGTAAGCGCTCCCAGTCGCAAAATGGGCTCGAGGTTCGCCTCAACAAGTTTCCGGACATTCGCATCGGCCGACGAAAAATCTGCGGGCACCTTTTTCTTGGGATCGAGTTTCATTTCCGCGCGAATATTTCGCGCGGAAATGATGATGTCCTGTAACAAAATCATTTGGACTTCGGCATCGGCGTCGGACCAATTCGAATTCGGCCGAGGATAATCGGTCAGCGCAATCGACACGGGAGGCGGCGTGGTGGTTTCGCCCGTTCCGTCAGCCAATTCCGACGAGGCAAGCGCCTCTGCGGCAACTTGCGACGCGCCGGCGCGCTGCGGGAATCGGTGCCAGAGTTCTTCCGTGATGAACGGCATGACCGGATGGAGCAGGCGCAGCGCCGCGTCGAAGACGGCAAGGATATTCCGCCACGCCGCAATCGCAGTTGTTCGATCTTCGGAAGCAAGCTGCGGCTTCAGCCACTCGATGTACCAATCGCAGAAGTCGCCCCAAAAGAAGTGATAGATGGTCTGGCAGGCTTCGTGGAAGCGGAATCCAGTAAGCGCATCGCTAACCTGAGCCGATACTGCTGAAAGCCGCGAAAACATCCAACGGTCCAAAAGCGCAGCGTGCCGGGCAACCCGATACGGCGCTTTCGCGCGCACTTCCGGGGCGGACAACTCTTCGAGCGAAATGCCCTGAGCCTCGATTCTGTCGAGATTGACGAACAGGAAGCGCGCGGCGTTCCAGATTTTGTTGGCGAATGCGCGAGCGCTGAGCAGACGGTCTTCGCTGAGGATGATGTCGGTTCCCGGTGCGGCCATGCTCGCGAGCATGTATCGGAGCGCGTCCGTGCCGTACTGCTCGGTCATTTGCAGCGGATCGACGCCGGTGCCCTTCGTCTTCGACATTTTCGCGCCTTCCGCCGTGCGCACCAGCGAATGCAGGTAAAGCTGGCGAAAGGGAATTCGCTGCGAAATGTCACCCGTGAGCAGCGACGGATCGGCCATCAGATGGATGCCCAGCATGATCATCCGCGCGTCCCAGAAAAATAAAATGTCATAGCCGCTGATCAAGAGGCTCGTCGGATAGAATTCGCGCAGGTCCTTTGTTTCGTCCGGCCAGCCGAGAGTCGAAAAAGGCCAAAGGGCGGAGCTAAACCACGTGTCGAGCACGTCGGGATCGTGCGTCAGCCGGGATCCCCCGCATTTCGGACATTTCGTAGGGATGCTGGCGGCGCGCGCATGCCCCTCGACGATTTCCACTTGCGAGTCACGCGCCGGGATCATCTCGCCGCAGCTGCAATGCCAGATCGGAATCCGGTGCCCCCACCAGAGTTGGCGTGAGATGCACCAGTCGCGGATGCTTTCGAGCCAATTCAGAAGGATCGTTCGTTGATTGTCCGGAACGACTTCGATCAGCCGCTGGCGCACAACCTGCTTTGCCGGTTCAGCGAGCGGCGACATCTTCAGAAACCACTGCGTCGAAATGCGCGGCTCGATGATCGCCTTGCAGCGGTCGCATGTTCCGACGGCGTGGAGGTGCTCTTTCACCGACTCGACCAGGCCGAGCTTTTTCAAGTCTTCCACGATGCGTCCGCGCGCGGCAAAACGTTCGAGACCTGAGTACGGTCCGGCGGCCTGGTTCATAAGGCCGGTTTCGGTCATGACGTCGATTTCGGGAAGGTTGTGACGCTTGCCGACTTCGAAATCGTTGGGATCGTGCGCCGGCGTGATCTTCACCACTCCCGTGCCGAATTCGCGGTCGACGTACGGATCGGTGATCACCGGGATTTGGCGATTCATCAGCGGCAACAGAATTTTGCGGCCGACAAATTTCCGGTAGCGGTCGTCATGTGGATTCACGGCGACCGCCGTATCGCCGAGCATGGTTTCCGGCCGTGTCGTCGCGACGACGAGGTATTCGGACGCGCTCGGATTGCCGTTTGCATCGATCAACGGATAGCGAATGTTCCATATTTCGCCCGTGCGCTCGTGGTGAACCACTTCAAGGTCGCTGATCGCAGTCTGGCAACGCGGGCACCAGTTGACCATGTAGCGGCCGCGGTAAATCAATCCTTCGCGATAGAAGCGCAGGAAGGCGTGCAGCACCGCGCGATACAGAGCGGGCTCCAGCGTGAAGCGCTCGCGCGTCCAGTCGCACGAGGCACCGAGTCGGATCATCTGCTGCTTGATAACGCCGCCGCTTTCCTGCTTCCACTTCCAAACGCGCCGCTCAAACTCCTCGCGGCCCAAGTCCTGCCGGCGAATGCCTTCCTGGGCCAGCATGCGTTCGACGACGAACTGCGTGGCGATTCCGGCATGATCCATCCCCGGCAACCAAAGAGTTCGGTCGCCGCGCATGCGGTGCCAGCGGACGAGCATGTCGATCTGCGTGTGCTCGAGCATGTGGCCGATATGAATTGAGCCGGTCACGTTCGGCGGTGGCAACGCGATCGAAAAGCGGGGGCCGTACGCGGAATTCTCCGCGCGAAAGAGTTTCTCGTCATACCAGGCCTTGGCCCAGCGCTGCTCGACCTCATTTGGCTCGTAAGCCTTGGGTATCTCTCGTGCCATCTGTTTGCTATTGACGCTTTGCGACGAATGGATACAGCGCTTTTTAGGCTCCGACTGAAATCGTGAAGATGCTTCACACAACAGGAATTTCGCGAAACGATGAACTATTCAATATAAGCGGCACGCGTAGAGGGCGTCAATGCGCAGGCGAGTTGCAAGATTGCGAATGCGGAGAATCGGCGATCTACAGAAAGCGCGGTAGTCCAGGAGCGGAGTGCGCGGTAGCGCACAAGGACGTTGCTGTATGCCTGATGTCCAAGAAGAGTAGGAAATTCTTCCGAATCGGCGTGTGAGTTCCTTTTTGGTCCACACAAGCTCCCACTCAACCGCGACGGCCCAACTTTTCTCGCTTGCGCATCAGCGGATTAGCGCTAATTCCCACTGCGGCGTAGGGACTCCGTGTGGCTGCGCAGTTGCTCAACCGACGACGGGTGTGAATCTTCGGTCTGGGGTGGGGTACATGAAAATCCTGACTTCCTGCCTGGTGGCAGCTTTGTTCGCGCTGATATTCGCCTCGCCGGCGCGAGCCGACTCAACTGAATTTGCGATCTCGATCAACGGTTCGTGGCAACAAAACCAATTCTGCCTGAGCCTTTGCACGTCATCGTCGCGAAACCCGATCGTCGATACGTTCTCGGCTACGTTCGACGTCTACGCGAACGGGACGATGGTTCCTGGCACAATGCAATTTACGTTCACGGATTCTTCATTCCTGACAACCTATGGGGCGTCGCCGCTGTCGTTCGGCCCGCCGCCCGCTTGCGAGCCGGCGGGAGCATCCTGTGGAGAGGGGTTTCCTGGCGGGACATCTCTGCCCGGGCAGCAAATGTGGTCGGA